>CEOQ01068676.1_pt1 | contig 15639 bp, 13 predicted proteins | sample 361351 | NCBI WGS metagenome assembly CEOQ01 (sample SAMEA2619907, study PRJEB7988) | marine metagenome | biome: marine biome (ENVO:00000447); feature: deep chlorophyll maximum layer (ENVO:xxxxxxxx); material: "saline water (ENVO:00002010), including plankton (ENVO:xxxxxxxx)" | depth 60 m | reverse complement strand
CTTTTCATACGTTCGAGCAATTCTGCAAAGTAGATCTTCCGACAAGGGATGACCAGACACTTGAATGCTTAATGGTAACCCGTCACGATTCAGGCCAGCTGGAATCGATACTGTGGGATATCCGTTGTAGTCAAACGGAACAGTAAATCTTTGAAATGAAGTTCCCCTCCGATCGTCCATAGGACCATAGCTGATTGAGTCATCGACATCGTGAGGAGCCCTTATTACAGTCGGGGATAGCATCGCATCAATACCATCAAATGCCTCTCGAATCTTGCCATTACATAATGCTCTCTCACGAGAAGCATCTATGTAATCCTGAGCCGATACGGAGACACCATGCTCTAGCCAACCTCTAAACCAAAGACCATATTCATTAGATCTTTCAGGAAAAAATTTGGAATGCGCATTAAGCGCTTCAGCAGTACATATAGTTTGCCAAGCCGGCAAGAAAGCATCAATCCCTTGTAAATCAATATTTTTAATTGTTGCTCCTTGGTTTTGCAAAATATCGGCGGCATGGTGAACAGATTTCACAATTTCTCCGTCTACCCCTTCTTCTGAATAAACTTCCGAGTATCCTATGACGATACCATTCAAATCTTCATTCTCAATATCACTAAAATCTGGTGGATGAGCGGGGAGAGTAGTAGGGTCATTAGTGTCGAATCCAGACAAAATTTTCAACATAAGAGCTGCATCCCTAACATCTCGGGTCATAGGGCCTACATGATCTAAAGTCTCCCCTAAATCCAAAACTCCATATCGGCTCACTCTGCCGTATGTCGGTTTAATTCCCACTAAACCACATGCTGCAGATGGAAATCTAATCGATCCTCCAGTATCACTACCAAGGGAACCGGTACAAAGCCCAGCTGCAGTTGAAACTCCAGAACCACTGGAAGAGGAGCCAGTCCATTTCACAGTATTCCAAGGGTTTTTAGGCACATCCCTTCGAGGGTTGTAACCCCCCATTGCTCCTTCAGTCAGGTTCAATTTACCTAGAATCACCGCACCTGCGGCCCGCAATTTTGAAACAACTGTAGCGTCAAATTCTGGAATATTTTGTTCCAGAACTGCAGTCCCTCCCATGGTCCTAATCCCTTTGGTGTAACACAAATCCTTCACTGCAATCGGGATCCCATGAAGAGGACCTCTGATATTACCTTTGGACCATTCTGCAGACAAAATTGCTGCCTGCTGAATGGCCTCTTCTTTCATAACAGTTGCGTAACTTAGGTAAGTTGTATCAAGAGCCTCAATCCGATCCAAAAAGTGCTCAGTAACGGTAGTTGGGGTTTGAATCCCAGAAGAATATGAATCGGTTATTTGCTTAATGGTTTGGTAATGAATCATTTCTTTATTCAAATTTCTAACCACAATGCCTGCATCTTTCATTTGCACTGGAAAATATCGTTTCAGAATCTATTTCTTGTATCGCAAAATCAATTAAAATCCGAAGAGCCTTTGAATCATCTGACAACCCAAATTCCACTGCCTGTTGAGCCAGCCAGTCTGCTTGGTCTGTTTCTACAGTCACTGTTATATCTGTCTTCTCATGCGCCATAATTTCCTCTCTATTTCAATTTGCCCTATTATAACCAAGAATCTCTAACCAATAGAGGTTTATATGTAGACCAAAGTTTTAAAGCTGATTAATATATCCACAAAGGATATACGGAGGCGTCAAATGTCAAATGAAGATCATAATTGGGAATTTGGACTTAGAGATGATGGACACTCAGTCATCACGGAGGCAGATACCAAGCCAGTCATATTGGGCGAAGGAAACTTTCAATATGAAGTCTCTGGCCTCAACTGGGGAAACCTCCCAGAAGGTTGGGTGTACAAAGAAGCTACTGCGGTAGACGTTGATTCCAAGGACAGGGTATACGTTTTCAACCGTGGAACGACCCCAATGATTGTGTTTGATTCAGAAGGAAATGTAGTAGACACTTGGGGTGATGGGGTATTTTCGAATCCACACGGAGTTACTGTTGGGCCTGACGATGAGATTTATTGTGTGGACAATGGGGATCACACAGTCCGAAAATTTACATCAGATGGTAAATTGCTTTTAACAGTAGGAAACCCAGGGCAATCCGCACCACCAATGAGCGGAATACCTTTTGCCAGGCCTACCCACGTAGCCGTTGAACCAAACACTGGAAATTTTTACGTTGCTGACGGTTACACTAACGCTAGTGTTCATAAATTTTCCCCGGACGGCAAACTACTGCTTTCTTGGGGGGAATCAGGAACTAATCCAGGTCAATTCAATATAGTCCACGGAGTTAACGTAGACTCAAATGGGTGGGTATATATTGCCGACAGAGAAAATCATCGCATCCAAGTTTTTGACAGTAATGGAAATTTTGAAACTCAATGGATAAACCTGTCTAGGGCTGCAATTACTACCATAGATTCAGGGACCGGCGAAGAATTGATGTATGTTGGAGAATACTTTGCTGGAATTGGATCCAACGATATGGGAACTGACCTAGGGCCCAGAATTTCAGTGTTGAACCTAAAAGGTGAAGTATTGGCTAGAGTTGGACGGCAAAGTTATGGAGAGCAAAGTGGTAGATTCTTTTCCCCTCATGGCATAGCCGTGGACTCAAAAGGTGACATATACGTTGCAGAGGTCTCGTGGAGTGACTATGGAAGCAGAATGGATCCTCCGAGAGAGTTAAGATCTATGCAGAAGCTTGTCAAAGTCAAATAGAAAACACAGGGTCCCATTTCTTTGGGACCCTGTGTTTTCCTGATCTATGATTTGCCTAATGCCTGCAATCCGGCCTCCAAAGTCTCCACAATATCGTCCACATCAAAAACACACCCGCCCCAAGTCCCTCCCGAAGCAGATTGAAGGGCAGCCCAAAGTCGAGAATCTTCAGGGAGTTTAGGGTGAGGCGACAGGTCTTCAGGCATAGACCTTTGAGCAAGCTCTTTATCTCCCCAATCTGAACCCATCACACTTCCAGATTCTCCTACGAGATTAATGGCACCTGACAAATTTACTCGGTCGACTATTATTTCTATTTGATCGCCATCTTTCAATTTTGCTATGGGACCTCCTGCCAAAGCTTCGGGACCAACATGTCCAATACAAGCTCCCGTCGAAACGCCAGAAAATCTTGCGTCGGTTATTAAAGCTACATTTTTCCCGTACGAAAGATGTTTTAGTGCAGCTGTAATTTGGTAAAGCTCTTCCATTCCAGTTCCCTGAGGGCCTCCACATTTCACTACCATGATGTCACCGGCCTTAATTTTTACTGAATCATCATTACTCTTTATCGCTCGAATCGCATCATTTTCAGAGGAAAATACTCTAGCTGGACCTGTGTTTCTGTATACTCCATCATCATCAACTACTGAAGGGTCAATGGCAGTGCTTTTGATAACAGAACCTTGTGGTGCAATATTTCCCATAGGGAAAGTGACCGTACTTGTTAAACCTCTTTTCCTAGCATTATCAGGACTCATAATCACATGATCTGGATTCACAGAATTAACTTCGGAAAGTTTTTTCCTTACATCATGTCTCCTCTTTGAATCCTTCCACCAGTCTAAGTTTTCCTCTAGTGTTTGACCTGTTACCGTAGGAACTTTGGTATCCAGCAAACCCAATGATCTCAGATGAAGCATTACTTCCGGAACTCCGCCTGCGGTATATAGCTCTGAAGTAGGGAAGCCAATAGGTCCGTTGGGCAGGACATCAACTATTCTAGGTGTATTTTTGTTAACGTCATTCCAATCGTCCACTGTCATCCTAGTTCTACCGGCTGCATGAGCAATTGCTGGTAGATGTAAAAGCAAATTAGTAGAACCACCACATGCAGCGTGTACAACCATCGCATTTTTTAAAGCAGCGTCGGAAATAATGTCTGAGGATAACGTGTTTGTGGATTCCATAAGCACTAGGGCTCTTGCACTACGCTTGGCAACATTTTTCCAAGCATTTGTTCCCGATGGGCACAAAGCACTATGTGTGATGGCCAACCCCAATGATTCCGCAATGACTTGGGAGGTCCCAGCTGTCCCCAGGAAGTGGCATCCTCCACCGGGTGAAGCACATGCTTTACATCCAACGTCCTGGGCATATTCCAAGGTTACCTCACCTTGAGCAAAGCGAGCTCCTATCGATTGAATCATCCCGGTATCTTCTCCTTCACGAATTGCCAAAGTAGACCCACCAGGGACCACAACGACAGGCAGTTCTCTGAGTCCAGCCAGTGCCATCATCATCGCTGGAAGTCCTTTGTCACAAGATGCTATCCCCAATATGCCTTTAGCAGTGGGTAAAGATCTCGCTTGTCTTCTAAAGACTTGAGCTGCATCATTCCTATATGGTAAAGAATCCATCATCCCTGTAGTTCCTTGTGTTCTACCATCACATGGATCGGAGCACATCAAGGAAAATGGAATCGTTTTCGCATCTTTAAATTCACGAGCAGCAGCCTCCACTTGGAGTGCTAATTCAAAGTGCCCAGTGTGTAACCCTAAAGCTACAGGGGAACCGTCATTATCTCGAAGGCCACCAGAGGTAGAAAGTATAAGGAAGTGCTTTCTCAGAAGCTCTGCAGGATTCCATCCCATTCCAGCATTCTGACTCATGCCAAAATGAAAACCACTCGACTCGTTCACGAGAATTTCCTCAGTGAACGGTAAGGTCCCTGAAGGACCGTCAGAATGTGTATCAAAATTCCATGTGGAATCTTCCGGATCTATAACGTCACCGATACTAAAAGATGCTTGATCTACCATGTTAAACGCCTCCGTGAGATTGATTTGAGGCAATAGTGTATCAACTGCTCTATTATTGGTTAAATATCGAAGGAGATGATTTGAAAAGTAAAAAAAACATCCTAGGCAATAAAGAGGGCTGGGATTTAATGTCTGAAGAATACCAAGACAGTAGCGACATATCCGTGGAAGACGTTCATTATTCCCCTTTATCCTTCGGAGAGAAATCCGCCAATTTAATCGGTAATGTAGTCGGCAAAAAATATGTTGAACTAGGATGCGGGGGGGCGCAAAATTCAATAGCACTAGCAAAATTGGGCGCTGATGTCACAGCCGTTGATCTATCTTCAAACCAATTGACACATGCTGTCTCTACATGTAGAAACCTTGGTATCTCAATTAATTTACTACAGGCAAATATACAGAACTTAAATTATTTCCCTAACAATCACTTTGATGGCATTATTTCAGCTTTTTCACTGGAGTTTATAGAAGATATCGGTACTTTTTTTTCAGAATCAAACCGGATATTGAAAAATCGTGGACAGTTGATATTAAGCACCACACATCCTCTCGGGGCATTTGAATGGGATACTGAGTCCAAAAATCTATTAGTGACCAATTATTTCAATCCACCGGTAGAAATTTGGAAAGAACAGGGACAAATTAGCCCTGGGTTTACTTATTTCAGAACTATGGAAGAAATTTTCTCTAACGTGACCGAGAACGGATTTACAATCAAAAAACTATTAGAACCGAAACCTTTGGACCTCGACAAAGAACTTTTAAGCCCGTACAAAGGCGATTATTGGACTGAGTTCAGGGATCGATTAAATGCTATACCGTTCGCAGTAGTCATACAGGCAGTAAAAGATTAATTTTAATCCGATCTAAAAGCCACCACCAATGGCTCTCACAATTTCCAATGAATCTCCCTCATTCAAAACTATCCCAGCATACTCTTCCCTTTTTAAAACTTCTCCATTCAACGCTATTGCTATTGCTTTTCTTTCGGCCAATCCAAGTTCTTCCAAGAGCTTTATTAAAGATAATCCAAGTTTAATTTCATGAGCTTTGCCATTTAAATTTACAAACATAATCACACTATACTTGATTCCAATATTTCAAAAATATCATATGCTGCAGATTTTGGGCTAACAGCTTCAGATATCGCTCCAATCACTGCTACCCCTGCAGCTCCTGCTTTCATTACCTCTATGCAATTTTCCGATGATATACCCCCAATCCCTATAACCGGTATGGATAGATTTTTAGTTACGTCGCTTATTATTTCAGGGCCAGAAACCTCCCCATTAGGATGGGAAACCGATGGAAATATTGTCCCTACGGTCAAATAGTCCATACCTTCAAAATATGCTTTAGTGGCAGCGTCAAAACTATGTACCGATTTACCTATAATGAAATCTTTTTTTAACTCCTGGAAATCAATGCCACTAATCATATTTTCGGGAAAATGAATACCATCGGCCCCCACTTGTTTTGCAAGATCCACATCTCCATTGACTACAAATATAGCTTTATCTCTGGTTAAACCCCTTAAATTTATGGCCATTTCCAACTTTTCTGGCCCTTCCATATCTTTATCTCTAAATTGAATCATATTGACTCCACCGGAAATGGCATCGCTGACGATGGTCCCTAAATCTCTTCTGGAAGTTCGATTCCTATTGGTTACCAAACACAATATTGGGCTATTGGCATTTGCAATATCCACATTCTAACTAGCGTTGACGCCAGCACCTGGACTACTTGATATTGCGGAATCCCTTCGTTCAATCCGACCGCTCAGATACGCCTTACGACCGGCAGAAACTCCCAATTTAAAAGCTTCTCCCATAGCTGCTGGATCTGCCGCCTGGGCAATAGCTGTATTTACTAAGACTGCATCTGCGCCAGCTTCTAACGCTTTAGATGCATCTGAAGGAACAGCCAGTCCAGCATCTACTACTACTGGCACCTGAACATCGCTTATGATCATTTCAATTTCTTCCATGGTTAATATGCCTTGCCCAGAACCTATAGTTGACCCCAGAGGCATCACGGTTGCACAACCTAAATCAGCAAGCCGATGTGCCAAAACGGGATCAGCATGGATGTAAGGTAAAACATCAAATCCATCTTCGACCAATTCTTTGGCAGCGTCATAAGTTCCTATTGGATCTGGCAATAAGTGGCTTATATCAGGAATGACTTCAAGCTTAACCCAAGAGGAACCTGTGACTTCCCGAGCCAGTCGGGCAGTCATTACCGCCTCCTGTGAAGTTTTACTTCCGGCGGTATTAGGTAGGATCGTATAATCATCCCAGTTGAAATAATCCAAGATCGTTTTTTCATTCACATCTTGTAAATTCAACCTACCAATCGCCACAGTGATAATCTGTGTACCAGATGCTCTTACAGAACTAACCATCTCTTCCATGGTGCGATGGCGTCCCGTGCCTACCATGAGTCGAGAGGAAAATTCCTTCCCTGCTATAACTAAAGGATCATTCATACTACATCTCCATCACCCTGAAATTTTCTTAAAAAAAATCACCCTGGGAGGGTGATCGGAGATTGATTCCATAACTCCCTCCGCTGGCATTATCCAGTTCAGGTCTCGGGTCGGCTTCAGTGAAAAACCCTCTCAGCCTTTTAGGCTCCCCGTATTCACGATTTTATTTTTGAAGAATATATTCAACATACGTGTTAAAGTCAATGTTATGTGATTTTGCGAAATTCAATTTAATTACCATTAAGTACTATAGGTTATAAAACTCTTGTAATGCGTCATTTCACCGCCACGGGATACCTTATGTGGAATCGTGGTATATTCCTCCACCGCCACCCAAAAATTAAACTATGGTTACCCCCTGGAGGCCATTTAGAAGCTGATGAGGACCCAGTGGAAGCTGTGCTCAGAGAAATAAAAGAAGAAACTGGATTATTGGCCGCGGTATCTGAGACACCAAACCAAAAAAAATTCCATTTTGACTACCCAAAGTCGATCATACCGCCAAGACATATTTTAGAAGAAGATATAGACGATCCGATAGATGGGTTTCACAACCATATTGATATGATTTATTACTGCAAGCCGATTACGGGTATAAATCAATTGCTCCCTGGATGGAAATTATTTTCCTATTTAGAATTAAAAAAGGCTCAACAAATTTATAACCATGAGAAAGATAGTTTTGACACTTCGGTTTATCCACCATTAGACGTCCTAACTATAGGCATAGACGCCATAGAGGTAACTTCATAGGATCTTCCCGATGTGAAAATACCCTCTATTCGGGTATTATTTGACGGCTCAAAAAATCAACAGGGATGAGGTTTAAACAGTATGGTTCAGAACAATATCGCCGTTATAAGAGGGGATGGGATCGGGATAGAAGTGGTAGAAGAAGGTATAAAAGTTTTAGAAGCAGTGTCTGAGAACTACGATTTTCAGCTTTCATTCCAAGAATTCCCATGGAGTTCTCAGTACTATATGGATACAGGTGTCATGATGCCATCTGATGGTTTAGATACTTTGGCACCATTTGAAGCAATTTTTTTGGGAGCTGTGGGTCACCCTGACATACAGGATCATATAACCCTCAATGGATTATTGTTACCTATACGGCGAAAATTTGACCAATATGTCTGTGAAAGACCCAGTGTCTTGTACGATGGGATCGAATCACCTCTTTCAGGAAAAAAGCCCTTTGATATAGATATGGTTGTAATACGGGAAAATACCGAAGGTGAATATGCCAATGTTGGCGGTTTTCAATATATGGACTTCCCTGAAGAAGTAGGTATTCAAACTGGAGTATTCACACGTAAAGGTTGCGAGAGAGTCATCCGCTACTCCTTCGAATTGGCTCGCAAAAGAAACAAGAAAAGACACCTCACATCAATCACAAAATCCAATGCTCAAGGATATGGCATGTTGGTTTGGGATAGAGCTTTCGAGAGAATTGCTGTTGAATATCCAGATATATCGACATCCTCTTTGTTAGTTGATGCTGCAGCAATGGATTTCATCAGAAAGCCTGAAGATTTTGACGTAGTGGTAGGCAGCAATCTTTTTGGTGATATTTTGACTGATATAGCAGCAATCATTACCGGAAGCATGGGTTTAGCCTCTAGCGCCAACCTTGATCCTGAAGGTAGGTATCCCTCAATGTTTGAGCCCGTTCACGGTAGTGCTCCGGATATCATGGGTAAGGGAATCGCAAATCCAATGGCCCAAATTTTAACCGGGGCTATGATGCTGAAGCATTTAGGTCACATAGATGCTGCTGCTGATGTAGAAAAGGCGGTATTATCGGTACTATCTGAGGGAGAAATTCTGACACCGGACTTAGGAGGCTCCTCTTCTACATCTTCCGTCGGGGATGCCATTGTTGGGTCCTTAGGTAAGTAACTGAAAATACTTGTTAAGAGATACATATATGACAACAAAAACTATAGAAACCAGGTTTCCTCACGAAATCATAGAAAATAAATGGCAGAAAAGGTGGCGAGAATCCAGCCTATATAAAGTGGAAGACAACGATCCCAGACCTAAATGGTATGAGTTAACAATGTATCCATATCCATCTGGTGATTTGCATGTAGGCCATTGGTATGCCATGACTGGCGCTGATATTCATGCTAGGTTTAGAAATATGCAGGGATACAACGTGCTTCACCCTATGGGATTTGACGCATTTGGATTGAATGCTGAAAATGCAGCTATCGAAAGAGGTATACACCCGCATTCTTGGACAATGGACAACATCAAGCGAATGCGGGACCAATTGGCTTCTATGGGTCCTATGTACGATTGGGACAGAGAAGTAGTAACTTGCCTACCTGAATACTACAAATGGAATCAATGGTTCTTTTTGCAATTCTATAAAAATGATTTAGCATACCGCGATTTCGCCCCAGTAAATTGGTGCCCTTCATGCGTAACCGTGCTGGCAAACGAACAGGTGATTGATGGGGCCTGCGAAAGATGCGACACCACAGTAACGCACCGAGACATGAATCAGTGGTTTTTCCGCATTACAAAATATGCTGAAGAATTATTGGACCAATCAAAAATGGATTGGCCTGAACGAATCAACACCATGCAGACAAATTGGATCGGTAAAAGCGAGGGTGTCGAATTCAAATTTGATATTACAGACTACGGTTTGGATACCAAATCGCTTGTAACATTCACTACACGAATTGATACGGTATACGGGGTCACTTTTGTCGTACTTGCACCCGAACATCCCTTAGTACAACCACTAACTTCAACAAATCAAAAAGAAGCTGTAAGCGACTACGTAAATAAAGCCAGAAAATCCTCAGAAGTAGAAAGGTTAGCCACTGACAGAGAAAAAACTGGGGTCTTCTTAGGGAGCTACTGTGTTAATCCTCTGACTGGTGATCGTATCCCAATTCTAATTGGCGACTATGTACTAAATACATACGGTACGGGAATAGTGATGGGTGTGCCTGCGCACGATGAAAGAGATTTTATATTTGCTAAAAAATATGACCTTCCCATCAAGGTAGTAGTAGCTCCCCCAGGCTGGGATGGCAGTGAATTAGATGAGGCATATCTTAGTCCTGGAACACAAGTAAATTCCTCACAGTTTGACGGCCTAAACAGTACAAAAGGTAAACAGCTGATCGCTGAACACATTGAATCCAACGAACTGGGAACTAGAACAGTAAATTATCGAATGCGGGATTGGTTAATATCAAGACAGCGATACTGGGGAACTCCAATCCCAATGGTATATTGCGATGCATGCGGAGTAGTACCTGTTAAAGAAGAAGATCTTCCTGTATTGCTTCCAGAAGATGCGGAGTTCCTACCCACAGGGGAATCGCCTCTGGCCGTACACGACAAGTTTGTGAATACCAGATGTCCGGATTGCGGCAAACCGAGTAAAAGAGAAACAGACACAATGGACACATTCGTCGATTCCTCTTGGTATTTTTTACGATATGCCAGTCCCAATTATTCCGAGGCAGCGTTCCACGAAAAATCTGCGGAACTATGGAACCCAGTGGACCAATACACTGGTGGAGTAGAGCATGCAGTCATGCATCTCCTTTATTCACGATTCTTCGTCAAAGCCACGCGAGACCTCGGATTAATAAAATACGATGAGCCTTTTAAAAGACTTTTTAACCAAGGCACCATAATCTACAAAGGTGCCAAGATGAGTAAGTCTAGAGGTAATGTTATTGCACCTGATGATTACGTCAATGTAGTTGGGGCAGATACCGTTCGAACCTACCTCATGTTCATAGGTCCCTGGGAGCAGGGAGGAGAGTGGAATGACTCTGGTATAAATGGGGCTGCTAGATGGCTGAATAAGGTTTGGGATATATCGCATATAGATCCCAAGTCTTTCAAAGGAAGCCCAGATTCCGACACAGAAAAGGATCTGACCAGGCTCCTGCATAAAACAATTATGCGAGTTGGAGAAGATATAGAAAAATTCAAATACAACACAGCGATCTCCTCCCTAATGCAGTTCACAAATGCACTAGCAGAAGAGAAACTTTTTGAAAAAATCAATTATGACCAATGGCTGGGTCTGACACGGAACCTGTATAAGATGATGGCTCCCATAGCTCCACATCTTTCTGAAGAGCTATGGGAAAAATCAGGTATGGAATCCAGTGTGCACACTCAAGAATGGCCTAAATACAATGAGAATTTAGCCAAAGATGATGAAATCACTCTTGTGGTACAGGTAAATGGCAAAGTAAGGGCAAAAATATCTGCTTCAGTCGATATCACTGAATCTGATGCAAACGAGATTGCAATGGATGATCCAGGTGTTCAAAAACACACACAAGGATTAGAAATCAGGAAAGTTATTTATGTCCCCGGAAAACTATTAAATATCGTCGCCAATTAAACTCAACACAAACGGAGAGTCCCATGAAAGTATCCATAGCAGTATTACCCGGGGATGGAATCGGACCGGAAGTTATCAATGAATCAATAAAAGTGCTGGAAGCCATCGGCAATCGATTTAATCACGATTTCGGGATTGAATCCGGAAGGGTAGGAGGGAATGCAATAGATGATTACGGAACCCCTTTGCCCCAGGAAACCATAGATACTTGCAAAGATGCAGATGCAATTTTATTCGGCGCCGTTGGGGGTCCCAAATGGGATGATCCAAATGCTGATGTTCGCCCAGAGGATGGAATTTTGGCGATCCGCAAATCATTGGGTTTATTTGCTAATTTAAGACCTGTAAAGGTTTACCCTGCATTAATAAATGCCAGTCCTTTAAAACCAGAAGTCCTGAAAGGGGTGGACATGATGGTCTTACGGGAATTAACTGGGGGATTGTATTTTGGTAAACCCAAAAAACGATGGAGTACTTCTAGAGGTCGTAGAGGCGTTGATACCCTTAAATATACAGAATCTGAGATAGTACGCATTTTGAAAGTCGGATTTGAACTCGCGATGGAAAGGCGAAAGAAACTGACATCCGTTGACAAGCAAAATGTCCTAGAATCGTCACGCCTCTGGAGGGAAATAGCAGTCGAGGTAGGCAAAGAATATCCAGAAGTAGAATTGGACCATGTTCTAGTAGACAATGCTGCCATGCAGTTAATAAGAAACCCTGCTGATTTCGATGTGATTGTTTCCGAAAATACATTTGGTGATATTCTTACTGACGAGGCATCAGTCTTATCAGGCTCCATGGGTATGCTACCTTCGGCAAGTTTGTCCACTTTGCCGGGTAAATCTGGAAGCCGAAGTAAAAAAGTGAGTCTGTATGAGCCTATACACGGCAGCGCTCCTGACATAGCTGGAAAGGGAATAGCAAACCCAATCGGTTGCATACTTAGCACAGCCATGATGCTTAGGCTTTCATTCGGTATGAATGATGAAGCAGACGCAATTGAAAAATCCGTTGACGCAGCATTGGCGGAGGGATATCGTACTACAGATATTGCTGGCGATGGTGGGAGCGCGGTAAACACCACCACAATGGGTGATGTCATAGCGGGATCTCTTTGAAAATCAGACATCAGGCTATAAATAACCTGATGTCTCTATCGAATGGATCTAAAACGGCAGATCAGAAGCTATATTGTAACCATCTGCTAATGATTTAAGTTCACTCCAGGTGGAATCTTCTACAAATATCCCTTCCTTGCGTTGGCGAATCTCATTCCTATGTTCGATCTCCCCTGGATACAAAACTTCATCAAAACCTGGTGCTGTTTCCGAACTCTTCAAATAAGTGGCAAATTCAGTGACCTCATCTTTAAAATCCTGTAGATCCCTAAATGCTGAAACATTAAAAACTGAGATGAAACACCCATCATTATGTCTCCCAGAGGGATCATGACCGAAACCTAATCCAGTTAAGATTCCCGAAAATATCTCAACTATTGATGACAATCCGTAACCTTTGTGGCCTTGGTCTCCCCCAAGAGGTAAAATCGCTCCTCCATTCTTTAATTCGTTTGGGTCTGTAGTATGTTCCCCATCCTCTTTTACAACCCACCCACTTGGAATTGAATCCCCTCTAGCTTGTGCCAAATTTATCTTTCCAGCAGCAACAGCACTAGTTGCCATATCAAGAAAAAATGGTCCTTCTAAATTGCTAGGCATAGCAATTGAAATTGGATTGGTACCCAGTCTTTTTTCTCGCCCGCCAAATGGAACTACAGCCTTTGCTGACCTACCTGAGTCGGCGGTAATCATTCCTATCATATCTGCTTGGGCGGCCATCAGAGGATAAGCTGCCAAACGACCAATATGGCTTTGCCTATATACAGTGGCAGCCGCAATATTTTGAGTCTTAGCCTTTTCTATCGTCTCTCTCATCAGTCGCTCAGTGACAGAATATCCAAACCCCCAATGTCCATCCACGACCGTAGTCGTAGGGGTATCTTTTACAATCTCATATTTTGCACCCGGCACTATATGCCCTCTGTTCACTCTATCGATATACGTCGGTATCTGAATTATCCCGTGGGAATCGTGACCTGCTAAATTGGCCGCTATAGACAATCGAGAAATAACTTTAGATTCCTCTTCTGAAGCACCAGCTTCAATAAGTAGTGCTGTAGCAATTTTTTCCAATTCTTCCGGCATAATTGAAGGCATAATCTATCTCCTATAAATCTGAAACCCATGTTTTTGATCTTTCCACCGCTTTAGACCAATTATTCATTTTACGGTCTCTTTCTGTCCTTTCCATAAGCGGAGTATATACTTTTTGAGATGTCCACATCTCAGTTATATCGGATGTTGAGTTCCAAATTCCTGAGCCAATTCCTGCGATAAAAGCAGCCCCTAGCACTGTAGTTTCCTGAACAGCCGACCTATTTACCCTACAATCGCTGATATCTGCTTGCATCTGCATTAAAAGAGCATTGTTTGTAGCCCCTCCATCCACTTTCAGTTCCAATATATCGGTACTGGAATCTTGCTGCATTATTTTTAAAACTTCCTCGCATTGATAGGCAATAGCTTCTAGGGCAGCTCGGGCTATATGAGCTTTATTTGCTCCTCTGGTTAACCCAACTATAGTGCCTCTAGCATCCATATCCCAATGAGGAGCGCCTAGACCGGCGAAAGCAGGCACAAAATAAACCCCCCCAGTGTCGTCTACTGAACGTGCAAGTTTTTCGACCAAGGAAGCGGAATCAATGATATTCAACTCATCCCTCAACCACTGTATAGTTGCTCCAGCTGAGAACACGCTTCCTTCCAAAGCATACTCAACCCTACCGTTCACTTTCCATGCGATAGTGGAAAGAAGACCTTTATTCGATTCTTTAATTTGATCGCCAGTATTCATCAGTAAAAAAGCCCCTGTGCCATAGGTGCATTTCGCTTCTCCAACCTTGAAACATGCCTGCCCAAACAATGAGGCATGTTGATCACCAGCAACACCAGTAATAGGCAGTTTACTATTACCCAACACACCGATCTCGCAAGATCCGAAGTCACCATCAGAATCGTAAATCTGGGGCAATATGCCCTTTGGTATATCCAATATATCTAAAATTTCTTGGCTCCATTCATGGGTGCTCAAGTCAAGAAGCATTGTCCTTGAGGCATTAGTTAAGTCCGTCACATGTTTTTTCCCACCGGTCATATTCCAAATCAGCCAACTATCCACAGTGCCAAAAGCCAATTTGCCCTGATTCGCTTTTTCACGAGCACCGGGAATGGTATCCAAAATCCATTTTATTTTGGTAGCTGCAAAATAAGGATCTATGGATAGCCCGGTGATTTTAGTAATTTTTTCTGCATCTGCTGTTTGCATCAATTCATGGCAAATTGAAGCGGTCCTTCTACACTGCCAAACGATTGCTTTGTGTATTACCTCACCGGTTTCTTTCTCCCAAATAACCGTTGTTTCCCTTTGGTTTGTTATACCCATTGCAACTATGTTTTTTGACGCAACATTGGCGGTTTCTAGTAGTTCTTGGATGCAGTCATAAACACTTTCCAAAATTTCATAAGGGTCATGCTCAACCCAGCCTGGCCTCGGATAATATTGATGAATCTCTCTATAACTTGAAGCAAATAACTTTCCTTGCTTAGTCACCAAAGCAGCAGTAGTGCCAGTGGTACCTTGATCAATTGCAAGAATATATTCTTTTGACATATGTACTATCCAATACCAAATCTAAAATTTCGGGTGGATTCATATGGTATGGTGAACAGGTACTATGTCAACACTTTTCATTAGCAATGGATGAATAGGAGCGTCTATGAATCAACGGTCTATAACCATTACAGTCGGAAATCTCACAATTGATGCAATTTTAAACGACACAGAGATGGCAAATAGCATATGGGATTCCTTGCCCATCTCAGGCTCAGCTAATGTCTGGGGAGATGAAATATATTTCTCTATT
>CEOQ01285302.1_pt1 | contig 15653 bp, 19 predicted proteins | sample 361351 | NCBI WGS metagenome assembly CEOQ01 (sample SAMEA2619907, study PRJEB7988) | marine metagenome | biome: marine biome (ENVO:00000447); feature: deep chlorophyll maximum layer (ENVO:xxxxxxxx); material: "saline water (ENVO:00002010), including plankton (ENVO:xxxxxxxx)" | depth 60 m | reverse complement strand
GAGGGCCGGGAATTGAGATACGGGGAGAATCCGCATCAATCAGCCTCATTCTTCCCGTCCTCCGGAGGCACATCAGGACTCTCAGCAGCTATCCAACACGGGGGCAAGCCCCTCTCCTACAACAACTACCTCGACCTCGATGCCGCGCTCAGACTGGCTCGGTCCCTCAAACAGACCTGTAATTTCGCAAAGCACTCCTGTGTGATAATCAAGCACACAAACCCCTGCGGCGCTTCGGCCTCGGAGAAACAGGTCTCGGCGTGGGAAAACGCTCTTGCAAGCGATCCAGAGAGCGCGTTCGGTTGCGTGATAGCCTTCGACCAAGTGGTGGGGAAGGAAACTGCAGAGGCGATTGGAAAGCACTTCTTCGAGTGCATGATCGCGCCCGGATACGAACCCGAGGCGCTCGAGCTCCTCGCCGAGAGCAAGAACAGGAGGATGCTAACGTTGGAACCACTGGGAGAATACCCGGAGGGGCCGACGATACGTCAAGTGCAAGGGGGCTGGCTATCCCAGGAACAGGGCCCGCCAAGAATAGACTGGGAGAACGCACGCTCAGTAACCAAAAGGCCCCTCGATGAGGAGGAAATCAAACTTGCGAGGTTCGGGACCTCTGTAATAGCAGAAGTCCAGTCCAACGCCATTATCCTGGTGAGAAAGACAGACACGGGTTTCTCAACAGTCGGCATCGGACCGGGGCAGACCAGCCGTGTGGAAGCAGTTCGAATCGCTGCTAGGAGGGCCGGTGACAGGGCGCTCGGAGCGATGATGGTCTCCGACGCCTTCTTCCCGTTCCGTGATGGAATCGACACATCAAACGATATCGGAATCTCCACCATAGTGCAACCAGGGGGCTCGATTCGCGACGACGAGGTAATCGAGGCCGCGAACGAGCATGGCATGGCAATGCTATTTACAGGCACCCGGCTCTTCAGGCACTAGTAATACATGGATTGGAAACAGATTCTAGCGGCCGGAGGCATGTCCGGTGCAATCATTGCAATCCTGATGCTTCTTCTCCTGGCTACTGGGGACATCTTCTTCGAACTCTTCGAAACCGCAGTGCTCAGCTTTCTATCGATAATCCTAATCGCTCCGTTCCTGACCAGAAAAATTTGGCAGGAAAAACTCAACGCTCGACCGAGTTTACTACATCTAATTCCGGTGTCCTTTCTGACATTCTTCATTCCAGTTCTCGGCGCTTCATTCGGCGGCCCGTCTCTTGGCGTACTTTCCTATTGGCTCATGCTCCCCGTTTTTGCGGCCTTTGGAGGGGTCTTCTGGAGCCTCCCCTTTGCTGGGTGGAACCATTACAACTCCACACGAGGCCCATAGTGAAAACCATCATACAGCGGCCTTCGATGCCCCACTGTGACCAACCCGGCGAGACCCGGATCGAATACCTATGAGGACTTGGTGTCGGCCATTGGAAACACCCCCCTGATTAGGCTAAACAGAATCACAGAGGGCTTGGACAGGTCCTCCGTCTGGGTCAAACTAGAGAGGTGCAACCCGGGGGGCTCGATAAAGGACAGAATCGGACTGCAGATGGTTCTGGATGCGGAGGAGAAGGGCCTCCTAAAGCCGGGCGGTACGATTGTTGAGGGCACGTCCGGAAACACCGGAATCGGCCTCGCGATGGTTGCAGCCCAGAGAGGATACCGATGCATCTTCACCATGGCAGACAAGATGAGCAAGGAGAAGATAGATCTGCTCAGGGCCATGGGGGCCGAGGTCCACGTGTGTCCCACCGCGGTGGATAAGGAGGACCCCCGCTCATACTACGAGGTAGCGGCCAGATTGGCACGAGAGATTCCCGGTGCATGGTATCCAGATCAATACTCTCACGAGGCTAACCCGCTGACCCATTACCTCACGACCGGACCAGAGATATGGGAGCAGACAGCGGGCCAGATCACTCACTTCGTAGCCACGATGGGGACTGGGGGTACGATTTCCGGGACCTCCAAGGCGCTAAAGGAGATGGCCGAGTCAAACGACTCGACCCCACCTTCGATAGTTGGCGTAGACGCAGTAGGTTCGATACTCAAAGAGTGGTTCGAAGAGGGTACCATGGGGGAGCCCCATACCTACAAGGTAGAGGGCTTCGGAGAGGACTTCATCCCATCAGCAACGGACTTCTCGGTCATCGACGAGATTCGCCAAGTGGACGACGGCGAGTGCTTCCAATGGGCGAGGGCACTAGCAAGGAAGGAAGGAATGTTCTGCGGGGGCTCATGCGGGGGTTCGATCAAGGTGGCAATAGACATCGCCAAGAAGGCCGAGGAAAGCGGAGAGGAAGCGATGGTGGTCGCAGTACTGCCCGACGCCGGTAACCCGTACCTGTCTAAGTTCTACAACGACGATTGGCTCAGGGAGAATGGTTGGGAACCCGACGATTGGGACTGATCATACCTTCTCGAATGCCATATCCAAGTCCGCGATCAAGTCATCTGGGTCCTCTATTCCCACGGATAACCTCACCAGGCCATCCTCGAAACCCCTGGCCAGCCTCTCCTCTCGAGGGACCTCTGCGTGGGTCATCGTAGCAGGATGGGTAATCATCGTCTCAACTGCCCCGAGACTCTCAGCCAGGAGGCACAACTCAACGGAATTCATCAACTTCTTACCTGCCTCGAGTCCACCCTCCAACTCGAAGGAAATCATCCCGCTGAAACCACTCATCTGGGCTTTAGCAACCTCATGCATCGGGTGAGACTCCAATCCGGGGTAGACCACCTTCGAAACCTTCGGGTGTCCTTCCAGATACGCTGCGATCTTCTCGGCATTTTCCCAGTGCCTCTGCATCCTCAGGTGCAGTGTCTTCAGGCCCATTATCACAAGCCAGCAGTCGAACGGGCTGGGGACCGCGCCGACACTCTTCTGGATGTACTTCAGACGCTCAAAGAGGTCGGCTCGATCGGTTACGATTACCCCACCTATGATCTGGTTGTGACCGCTAAGATACTTGGTCGTGCTGTGAAGTACCAAATCAGCTCCGTACTCCAACGGCCTCAGGAAGACGGGGGTCGCGAAGGTCGTGTCGACCACATACAGAAGACCATGGCTCTTCGCGATCTTCCCCACCGCTTCTAGATCTGTGACCTTAAGCAGCGGGTTAGTAGGAGTCTCAACCCAGACCATCTTCGTCTCCGGCCTAATGGCTTCCTCGACATTCGAAGCCACCTGCGAGTCAACGTAAGAGAACTCAACACCATAGTTCGTCATCAGGTTGTTGAACAGCCTTGCCGTACCACCATACACGTCATCACAGCAAACGACGTGATCTCCTTGGCTGAGTAGCTTCATGCAACTGTCAGCACTGGCCATCCCACTGGAGAAAGCGATCCCGTGCTTCCCGCCCTCCAAGGCAGCCAAGTGGGCCTCAAGCTCCTGCCTCGTAGGGTTTGATGACCTAGTGTAGTCAAACCCCTTGTCCACTCCTATTTCTTCCAGCACGTAAGTCGCAGTCTGGTAGATTGGGGGGACTATCGCTCCCGTTGTTGGGTCTGGCTTGCTCTTTCCTCTTACTGAGATTGTGTCGAAATCCATGCAACTCTGACCTCTGGGTACTGGCCACATGCAAAATAGTTTCAGTTATTCAACATCCCTTGTTCGAACCTTTACAGCGACATACCACACGCCAAAGAAACCCACTAGGATGATGCTAACAGAGCCGAAACCGGGATCTGCACCGTCCCAGGAACTAGGGTCAGAAATCACGCCACTCCCGAGCGTAGAAACGTACCATACGAATGCCGATGAAATAGTAGACATTAGTGATATGAGGGCAATGATCCCTGCCTTTGCGTGCCGCGGGACGGTCTTGCCAGTTGCATAGTACTCGAACATTGCAGGGCCAAAGAACCGATTCGTCAATGACCACCTGAACATCCTCTCACTAGAATACGAGAATAGGAAGGCAGCGGGCACAGCCCATGAGACCGTAGGCCAGCCTGGAATCCAAATCCCAATTATAGCGAATCCCACAAAAAGGACTCCGAGACCGAAATACAATCGATTGAGAAAGGGGTTGCTAGACGAGCAGTACTTCTCGACTATCGCGTCAAGACTTTCCACTCTCTCCATGTAATGTGGCTAATCGCAACTAACGTTGCCTATAGTTTTCATTCCGAAGACTCAAGCCAGAACTCCCTGCCACACAGTCATGGGAGCCCCCTTCGTACTCCCTCGGATCGGCTCTATTGAAGACCCCCTGAGGTTAGCAGTACTAATTTCAGGAGGAGGCTCTGGCCTGGCCTCTCTCCTCAAATTCCAAGAGAAGGAGCCGCGGAGCCATCGGACGGTTCTGGTTCTGGCAGATAGCCAAGATGCAGGAGGCCTCGAGCATGGGAGGAAACTCGGAATAGAGTCGAAGGGCATCCCAGTACCATCCGAACTACCCATCTCAGAACGTCGTCTGGCGCACGAAGAAATGGTGGAGGGAACGCTCCAGTCAGTCGACGCGGAATTGGTGGTTCTCAGTGGATACATGAGGATCCTGACTCCATCATTTGTAGGCAAATGGAAGGGCAGGATCATCAACGTACACCCCTCATTGCTGCCTGACTTCCCAGGGGCCCACGCCCATCGCGACGTACTCTCTTCAGGAGTTACAATGACTGGTTGTACAGTGCATCTAGTTGACGAGGGAGTCGACTCCGGCCCCATCCTAGCTCAGAGGGAAGTCCCAGTGATGCCTGACGACGACGAGTCCTCCCTCCAAGAGAGGGTCAAACTAGTGGAGCACGTCCTCTATCCAGAGGTGATCGACTCACTATGCACGGGCCAAATATCACTCTAAGTCCTCTGGTGTATTCACATTCAGAAGTACTGCTGGGTCCTCTATGAGTATCGAATGCTTGGCCTCTGCGAACTGCACCCTAAGCGGCCGCCTGTCACCTCCAATTATCTCGAGAACTTCTTTGGTTCGGATCAAAGAAAGAAGAGGATGCGCCCTCTCCCCATCATGGGGCATGATCAGTGAATCGCCTTCGCATATCCTCTCTTGTAGGGATAGAAACATCTCCGAAGAGGCCCAAGGGTAGTCCACGGTAGCCAATTGGAGCAAACCATCTTCGCACTCTGGGTCAAGGAGGGCCTCCTCTATCGCATCGATTGGTCCAGCGTAAGTGTTCGAATCGAGGACCCACTCGATGTCTAGATCCAACCCAATGGCCGAGCCGTATTCCTCAACGTCCTCAGGTAACGCGACGGCGATTCTAATTGGCTCTAGATTGGCGGTTGCCAGCGATGTTGCAACCCTCTCTATCATTGACTTGCCTTCTATCTCCAGAAGTGCCTTGTCGCGACCCATCCGGGAGGACCTCCCCCCGGCTAGCAACAGTGAACGCATCCTGCTACCTCAGTTCGTCCAAGCGCCTCAAAGCGTGGTTAATCTCTTCCATTAAGTCCAAAGCTCTGTTGATTAGCATCTCCCTGTCCTTTCTCGCAGAGGTCTCTGCAAGCCACTGCATTAGTTGGGTAATGTCCTCAGCATCTCTCTTTATTGTCCATTCCAGAACTTCCTCTGCTACCGGGTCATCTGATGGTAGCAACCGCTCGACCATGAGCACCAGAGGGGCTACCGATGAATTAGTGCTATGGTGTTCCCGATGCAACTCTGTCTCTAATCCTGCCTAGCAGGGAATCTCCATCGGGCACATTCACCAGGGCAAGCCTGTTGATTACTTCGCTTCCTATCTCCATATCAGCATTCATGCCGGCGAACGCCGATATGAGAGCAAGATGAGACTCCACAACCCTCCCCTCGCACCATGTTTTCAGCAACTCGTCACTTGGGCCATCATGCCCTGCACGAAAAACCTCCTCGATGCTAAGAAGCAGAGCCTCAGCCGGTTCTGTGGAGTTGATCGAGGAGGCTAGAACAACCCAAGGGTCGACCATGGCTCTTTCACAATCCAAATTGGCTAGAAGAAGTGCAGAAAGTGCGACGTCCTCCCTCCCATGTCTCTTCCAGAGAAACGGTATCAACTTCCAAAGGACCCTCTGGTCTTCTCCTGCCCCCGTAATTAGCCACGAAGCGATCCTCCTCAGGAGCTCATCCGGAGTCCCTAGATGGAAAGAGTAACCAGCAGAGCTGCCTAGTCGGTCTGTGCTTGATTTCATGATTAGTGCTGGGACACCTATGGGGTATGCCTCCCGAACGATTTTCGCAAGATTGCGATGCGATTTGTGCACTCTCGTATGCTGCTCTTCCAGAAAATCGTCCAGAATTCGCTCGCCACTCATCGAACTACTGCTTCCTGGAGAGTATTTTGACGCTATCGAAGACTTCGCGTAGACTTTCCACGGAGTCATTCAACCTCATCCTGTATTCATCGATAAATGATCTGTGCACAATTTCTTCCAGCTGTCGGTCCAGGCTCCTGGCAATCGCACGGTGCTCAGCATCTTCGATCTGGAACATCTTCCTGAGGTACGCAATCTGGGATAACACGTCTTCGGATCTATCCGTGTGAATCAGCATAGCTTCCAGAACCTGTCCGTAAACCAACCTCATCTCGTTCCTATCTATCGATGACCCACAAACCTCGTCCTCCTTTCCAGCAAGAATCGAATCGTAGATCTTCTTCGGCTCACCCTCTTCAAGGTTCAGCGCATGGGCAAGCTTCACCAGGATCCTCTTCTCCCCATTGGACAATTGACCATCCCTAAGGGCAAGCTTAGATGCATTCATGAAAACTCTGGAACGATCGTCCTCAGACCACATCCCCACTGCCATGCCCATCAGGCGAGGCATCCACCCTTAATGGCTAGGTCTTGGTCCAAAACGGACCCCCCATGCAAACAGGAGCATTCATGAATGCCCCGTGCCCCGGATAATCTGCTAATCAGCCACTCCCGGGCGTCTTGCGCCCATCCGAACCCCCCTGCCAAAATGGCGAAAACGGGGGCAGGGCCCCCGTTTGGGGCCGATGAGCCAAGGAATTGAACAATATGTCAAGTGAAGGAAAATACGTAATACATGCAACAATTAGAGTCGATGGGACCGTAGCACGCAAAGACGTCGTCGGAGCCATATTCGGCCAGACCGAAGGACTCCTGGGAGAAGGGCTCCAACTTAGGAAGCTCCAGAGAACAGGAAGAATTGGCCACGTGGATGTCAGTTTGAACAACCACAAGGGCCGTGTACAGGGAACTATCGAAGTCTCTTCTTCGATAGACCAAGTCAGCACCGCAGTTATCGGAGCAGCGCTAGAGACGATAGACAGAATCGGCCCATGCAAAGCAGTGATCAAGGTCAAGGAGATTGAGAACATTAGATCTGCAAAGAGGGACCACGTGATAGACAGGGCCAAGCAGCTTCTGCTGGGGATAGTCAACTCTGCCTCCGGCGAGTCGAAGAACATCCTCGACGAAGTAAGAGCCGTTCTAACTCTGGACACCGAGGTTGACTTCGAGGAGATGACCGCAGGACCTAATGTGAAAAACTCGGATTCGATAATTATCGTCGAGGGAAGGAATGACGTCCGCAACCTACTGAAGTTCGGAATCAAAAACGCGATTGCAACGATGGGCTCTGGCATCAAACCAGAACTCGCCGAACTCGCTTCCAAGAAGAAGACGGTTACCGCATTCCTGGATGGGGATCGCGGCGGAAAGCTGCTACTGATGGAGATTAGCGGAACGCTGGGCAAGTCCCTGACGCACGTCGCCTTTGCTCCCCAGAGCAGAGAAGTTGAGCACCTCGAGGGCAAGGTAGTGACGAAGTGCCTCGGTCAGAAGGAAGCCGCTTCGAAGGCAGTCGCACGAATTCAGACTGAAATTCAGAAGGATGACGACAAAGCCGTCGGAAAGGGCAAACCGTCATTGGAGGCCCCAGAAGAGATCAAGGGTTGGGCACCTATGATGGACGGCCTTAAGGCAAATCAAGCGGTAATCGTTCTGGCCGATGGTACAGGATCGGAACCAGTTGGAGCAAAGGCTCTGGAAGCAGCCCTCGGGGAGTCAGAGGGAGCACAGGGCCTAGTCTTCTCCGGCAAGGTCACCGACAGGATTCACGAACTCGCCTCTGGTGCAGGAATCAATGTCGTAGTGGGCAAGACTGTGGGGGCACAATCCCTCAAGCTCGGAGTGCAAGCATACTCTGTAAAGGACCTAGAGTGAGTTTCAGAGACCCGTTTCTGGCAGGCTAATTCTCTGCCAATAATGGCCCTCTGGAGGGTGAGCATAGCAGAAGCCATCAAAAGTCTCTCATGCCCGCTCGGACCGATGCAACAGACTACCATGGCGATACTTACTCTCTATGGTGCTCTATCCATCACCCTACTGGCACTATGGTTCAGGCATAAGTCGGTATTGAGGCAGAGGAAGAGACTAGCCTTGAAACTGGGATCAATTAAGGGCAACCTGACCGAGACCTCCGAGAGGTTGGACCTACTGTCCAGAGGCGTGGACACAATCCTGTCCGATGCTCCGGAAGTTCACGATCTTCTAGGTGTTCACAAGTCCTTAGAGGCTGCAGAGTCTCTACTGTTCAACCAAGGAATACCTGTCAGTAACAGCGAGTCTTGCGCTATTGTAAGCCATGCTGTCAAAGCCCTCTTGAGTCACTATCCAGAAGACGTCCCAGAGGATGGGAGAAGCATTGTCCAAGGGCTAAAGCCACTTTCCAAGAGACTAGCCGCCATTCTCACAGAGGCAGAGATGAAAGCCGAGGACGTAGAGATTTCTGCATCAGAGCACAGACGGGCAGGAGAGCTTTTCCACTCAGTGGAAAGGTTTGATTGGGCAGCAGATTGCTTCCAGAGAGCCAACGACCTAGACCCAGAGGACGAGTCTGCACTACGGTCCCTATCGGCGATCCAGAGAGAGAGTGGTGACTTCGAGTCCTTAGACAGAACGCTAGAGAGGTTGCTAGCGATCGTGCCAGACGATATCGCCGTCCTCAACGAGCAGTCGGTGCTCCTAGACGCCACCGATGACGAGAGACTCATCAGAAATAGAAAGAGGCTAGAGGGACTAGGTGCTGCCTCATTGCCCACTGAAGAGGAGGGGGAACTATCCCTCATCGCGCAGAGAGCACGAGAATCGGGAGTTGGTGGAGCCACACAATCTGACACTGCCCCCAGATTAATCGAGAAGGCAGCCAAGCAACTACTTCTGGGCGAATTCAGAGCGGCACTTGAATCGGTTGATGCCGCAATAGAGAGAGACCATGGGTTCGGACAGGCATGGTCACTGAAGGCAAGGCTGGTCGCGGCGTCTGATGGGTCAACCAAGGACGCACTGAAGTGTATCAGGAGGGCAAATGCGCTTGGAGAGTACACAGTAATACTCGAATCTGAGATCCTCGATAACGATGGCAGGACCGATGCTGCGATAGAGGTACTAGAGGAGCACCTGTCCAGAACCCCAGGTGATGCAGAGGCAAGAGGAAAACTCAGCCAACTCTGGTTGTCCAGTGGCTCTGCCGAGTCAGCACTGAAGACTCTCGATGATGCGCCAGAGGAGTCATGGGGGTCAGCCACACTCCATGTGATGAAGGGGAGGTTAAGCCTCGTAGAATCTGATGAACACAGAGATGAAACTGGGAAAATCGACCCAATCCCTGTTATCGATGCTCTCGCCTCATTCGACAGGGCCGTGGAAATCGACAGGGAATCAGGTTTAGCTTGGCTTGGGAGGGCTCGGGCTCTGAGATACCAGAAAGCATTCGATGAGGCAGAAGTGGCACTAGTTCGAGCACGAAGGCTGATTCCAGATCACCCTTCGATATCTCTCGAGGAAGCACAACTCTCACTCGAAACAGGAGATTTGGAACAGGCAAACGCTCTCACCTTGGAGGCTACTACCACTCTGAAGGAAAACCCGACAGTGTCGTTCATCCGTGGAATCATAGCGGCTAGAAACGGTCGTCTGGAGGAGGCTACCAAACTATTCTCACAGACCCTTCAACTCGATCCGAAACACACCCGAGCCAGACTCAACAGGTCGTCCGCAGCCCTGCTTGGTGACGATCTGGCCTTGGCTCTTGACGACGCCAATCAGTTGGTCGAAGACCGTCCAAATCACGAACTAGCCCGCCTGAGGAAATCTGAGATCCTCATGAACCAAGGGGACTGGGCTAATGCCGAGTCCGAGTTGCGCGAGCTTCTAAGACTGAATGGCAACCATTCGATGGGACTAGTCCACCTTGGGACATGCATGATTGCTATGGAGAAGTCAGAACAAGCAGAAAAGCCGCTAAACAAAGCGATAGAGACGAACCCAGGCCTATCCGAGGCATGGTACCAGAGGGGGCTTCTGTACCTAGACTTCGGGAGGTCCGATGAGGCGATGTCAGACTTTGAGGGAGCGGTAAGGGCCGATTCCCAGCATCTCGATGCAAGGCTTAGAATAGCCGCTATACTCCACGAAGGAAAAGATACCGAGAAGGCAGCTGGTGCATGGAGGAAGGTTCTCGACGTCGACCCACAGAATAGGCTCGCTAGGAGGAGGCTGGAGGAATGCCGGTCTCAAATCACATCTCGCAGAGAAGAACTCCTTCCAAAGGATTGAACAACACGCACTCTGACGACCCGACATGCACTCTCAGCAGATGGTTGAACCTGGCTCAATTGCACCTGACTTCGAACTCCCGAACGCGAACGGAAACTCAGGCGCAGACACCCTTTCCCTTCGGGATGTAATGGGCGAGAATGGTGCCGTGATATTCTTCACTTGCAATCATTGCCCATATGTGGTTGGCTCCGAGCCCAGAATAGAGAACGCTGCGGAAGTGGCAAGGAAACATGGCCTAGGATTCGCAGGAATAAACTCAAATGATCCCGTGAAGTACGAATCCGACTCATGGGACAACATGGTCAAGAGGGCCAACAAGGGGATGACCTATCCATATCTCCACGACTCTTCCCAGGAGGTGGCACTGTCTTACGGGGCCGAGAGAACACCGGAGTTCTACCTATTGAATTCAGACTCACTCGTGGTCTACAGGGGACGTCTGGATGACTCCCCGAGAGACCCATCCCATGCCACGACCTCGGAATTGGAGGATGCAATGGAAGAACTCGCATCGGGGTCTAATGTCTCGGTTCCAAGGACAGAGAGCATAGGGTGCTCAGTCAAGTGGAAGGAATAGGTGCTAACTTGGCAATGGGACTACCCGCAAGGGCATTCTACACCGTAATGCGACTAGTTCCATCTGGAATTAGGATGCGGATGTGGAGAGGCCTCTATCAGAGAATGGCAAGATCACAGACCGACCCCAGCTTCCGATTCATGAACTACGGATTCACCGACGAATCAGAACTGGAACTCCTGGAGGGGGACGAGCCAGACAGGCTGTTCATCCAGCTATACAACATGAACATCAGAGACGTGGAGATAGAGGGAAGGGAAATCCTCGAGATTGGCTCTGGCAGAGGTGGAGGTGCGAGTTGGATAGCCAGGACGTACCAACCTAAGCTGCTTCTGGCGGTAGACTACTCGGCAGAGGCCGTGGGACTATCCAAGGAGTGGTTTTCCGAACAGGAAAATCTGGAATTCAAGGAGGGTAACGCTCAGGACCTCCCCCTTTCCGAAGAGTCATTCGATGTCGTATACAACGTAGAGTCATCCCACTGCTACTCGAATATCCCAGACTTCCTTAGCGAGGTCTTCAGAGTTCTGAGGCCCGGAGGTAAGTTCTGCTGGACAGATATGCGCGACTCAAAGACGATGGAGAGGATGCATGATCAGTTCTTGTCGACTGGCTTCAGCATTGAGTTGAGAGCAGACGTGACTGGAAACGTGGTCGATGCGCTGGATCTCATTGACCATGGCAGAAGGGAGATGATACGGCAGAGTGCCCCAGCATCCCTGAGGAAAAGCTTCGAGACATTCGGCGGAGTCCCTGGAACGCCTATCTATGGTGCACTCAAATCCGGAAAGATACAGTATTACAGATATCTTCTCTCCAAACCAAAGTAGTCTAGGTTAGTATTGCTCTAGGACGAGTTCGGTCTGGGTTGAGCTGATGTCACCCGGGGCCGCCAACCACATCCTGTCCAGCATATCTCTGAGAGCCACCGTGTCATCAACGTGAACCACTGCAACCAAGTCCGCATCCCCGCTAATCTCGTACACGCATTCGACTCCCACCCATCCGGAGAACTCCCCGGCAAGTGAACCGATTTCGGTCCCAGGGCCCACTTTGAGTCGAATCAGGGCAGTCAGCCCAATCCCCGATTCCCTAACCGTATAACCTCTGATTACTCCCTCGTCCTCTAGTCTCTTGATACGAGTCCTCACAGTTCTCTCGGTGACTCCTACGCCCTTTGCTATCTCTACGTAAGGGGCTCTCGCAGACTCCCTGAGGAAGGAGAGAATGGCCCTGTCAAGGGAATCTACATTACTCATTGAATCCTCCGGAAAACATGCAACTTATGGTTATTTCTTGATGGTTTGTCAATATTTTAGCGATGAATCTTGCCCTTTTTCGACCATGAGACAATCAAAGATTCTTGGTTGCGTTCAAATGGGATGGCTTCACTGCACCATCATGAGTCAGGAGGAGACAGTCTCCCAACTCAGGATTCAGGAGTACTTGGACGACGTCTCGGGACTTGACATCCCCCACTCACATTCTCAGTGGTACAACATAGATGTAGCGTCACTATTGAATGGCTCTAGCATCGAAGGGCACGAACTTGATCCATCCACTGGCTCATCCCTGATTTTCCTCTCGCGGAGTGTCATGCTCTGCTGCCCAGAGTCTGGAAGAATTCACCACTATCCGAAGCACCTGCTACATTGCTTCGTCGACGACAATCGCGCCAAGTCCAACGAGGCGGACGGCGTGCTGATGAGGGCCGAACTATTCTCCATATCACCCAATGAGGAGCAACTCTGCTGGGAGTGCTGCTGCAGATCCGAACTCGAAGTTCCTGAGATTCAGAGCAAGGTTTCCCGATGGCTCAGCTGGTTGAACTCCTAGAGGGAACCAGCGCTACCTTGAGAAGCCAAGTACCCTTGGGAGTCCCAATGGGTGCCGCTATCAGCGACATCTTCGCTCGGGCAATAATCGACTCACGCGGCAACCCTACCGTAGAAGTCGACTGCTACGTAGATGGCTCGTTGAGCGGCAGAGCAGCAGTCCCATCAGGAGCCAGCACGGGGACACACGAAGCCGTAGAACTGAGGGATGGTGGAGAAAGATGGATGGGCAAGGGCGTCCAAGAAGCGGTAAACAACGTGAACGGACCAATCCGCGAGGCCCTCATCGGAATGGACCCATCAAATCAGGAGGAGATAGACGCCGTCCTTATCGAATTAGACGGATCTGAGAACAAAGGGAACCTAGGCGCTAATGCCACACTGGGAGCCTCTCTTTCATGCCTCAGAGCAGCATCCCATGGTGAACTGTGGAATCATGTCTGTCAGAGCGGGGAGTCGAGTCTACCCGTGCCAATGATGAACATACTGAACGGGGGGGCCCATGCCGAATCCAACGTCGACGTACAGGAGTTCATGGTCGTCCCACATGGATTCAAGGAATTCTCTGAGGCCCTCAGGGCCGGAGTCGAGATTTATCACGCACTCAAGTCCACTCTGAAGGAGGAAGGACTCCTCGGAGGCGTTGGAGACGAGGGAGGCTTTGCTCCGAATCTCTCGAGAAACGAGGAGGGACTTAGACTGGTCAAAGAGGCGATAGAGAGGGCCGGCTACTCTCCCGGCAATCAGGTCTCAATCGCATTGGACGTTGCAGCACAGGAGTTTTTTGACGGAACCAACTACCACTTCGATGGGCATGGAATTTCGGGTGCAGAACTTGGAGAGACATACTCGAAGTGGCTGGATTCCTACCCGATAGTCTCCATCGAGGACCCGTTCGGGGAGGACGACTGGGACTCCTGGATCGGCTTCACCTCTCAGGAAGGACACAGGGTGCAGATAGTAGGTGACGATCTGTATGTGACCAATCCAAAGCGACTCGAGAAGGGCATTTCGCTCGGTGCGTCAAATGCCATCCTCATCAAATTGAACCAGATAGGGACTTTCACAGAGACCATGGAGGTGATTAGCAAGTCTCGTGAAGCCGGATTCGGGACTATAATCAGCCATCGTTCCGGCGAGACTTCGGATGACATTATCGCCGATCTAGCGGTTGGAACCAATTCGATGCAGATCAAGACAGGGGCACCAGCGAGGTCGGACAGGACATCGAAGTACAACCAACTACTGAGAATCTCTGAGAATGTGACAAACTATCCCAAGCTATTCCAATGAGGATAGAATAAGTGGCAGAACTATGCTGGCATCGGACTCGATTACGAACTGTGGCGTGTCCACTCCAAGCTTGCCCCAACTGATCTTCTCTGTTGGAGGGGCACCAGAGTAGCCCCCGAAGGAGGGTCGGGACTCAGAGATTTGAGCAAACCAGGCCCAGAGAGGGACATCCAATCCAGCATCCTGCCTAAGCATAGGGACCACTGAGATTGCAAAATCCCCCGAAATCCCTCCACCGACCTGGAGCATTCCTGTAGGGGAGTCATCCTCACGGTACCAATCAGCGAGAGAGTGCATCGTATCCAGACCTCCTTTAACCACTGAATTGGTCTTGAGAGTGCAGTCTATCACTCTCGCAGCAAGAAGATTGCCGAGCGTTGAGTCCTCCCAACCGGGCGTGAAAATCGGGAGGTTAGCGTCAGCTGCAGCTACCAACCACGATTCTTCGGGAGGGGATGAGAACTCGACATCACCATGGAGAATCAGGTCATACACGTATTCGTGAGGAAAGCGACTGTCCCCAACGGCCTCTGACTCCTCCCAAAGGGACAGCATCTTGTCCCCAACTAGTGTGAAGACGCTCTCTGGAATAGCCACGTCGGTGACCCGATTCATCCCTCTGTCTCGTAGGGCAGCGTCTTCCTGCTTACTCTGCCCCCTCCAATCCGGCACTCTCTCGTATTCTGATCTGGATATGAGCCCGAATAACTCCTCCTCCAGATTCGCCCCAGTGCAACAAATCGCATGCACATTCTGATCCCTGATTGCAGGGGCCAGGCTCTTCCCTATCTCTGCCGTTGACATCGCCCCTGCCATCGTAATCATCAATCGACCATTTTTTTCCAGGAAATTTCTCAGTGACTCTATGCATCTTGCCAGCTCACCCGCATTGAAGTGGCTGTAGTGGGTCTCGATGAAGTCTCTAACTGACATCTAACCACTCCTAAACCGCCCCAGGCTCTTCCTGAACACGAGCTTCAATCCCGGGTTCTCTGATACGAGCCTACTGTGAATCAAATCCGCCACTGCGTCAGAATCGCTTCCTCCACACGTGAAAACATCAATCGCCAGCATCCCTCTTTCGGAATAGCAATGCGCTGTAACGTGACTCTCGTCGATCAGTACCGCCGCTGCAAAACCAGGGGGGCTTTCCGTGCCGTCGAAGACCTCGACATGGGAGTGAACCTCCCTTATCCCAGATTCGCGGACGCAGTCTCTGAGAATTCCTAGGACCCAATCCCCGTCGCCCTTTTCCCCCCTCTGATAGTCCACATAGTCGAGAAGCACATGGGAACCCGCAGAATCAGCACCAGTCACACAGCCTCAGCCAAGTCACCGAGATTTCAAACTCACTCTTCGACTAGCCATTCCCTGAGTCTGCGTAACCCTTCCTCTATTGCCTCTTCGTCAGCCGCGTAAGA
>CEOQ01028933.1_pt1 | contig 15654 bp, 10 predicted proteins | sample 361351 | NCBI WGS metagenome assembly CEOQ01 (sample SAMEA2619907, study PRJEB7988) | marine metagenome | biome: marine biome (ENVO:00000447); feature: deep chlorophyll maximum layer (ENVO:xxxxxxxx); material: "saline water (ENVO:00002010), including plankton (ENVO:xxxxxxxx)" | depth 60 m | reverse complement strand
ATTTTTCATCAAACCCATTTGCAGAATATAGGTGATTAGAATTATAAGAGCCGATTTTTGAAAGCGGCTGTAAAGATAAATCAGTATTTAATGGAGCAGCTCCACCATTATAAGTTCTAAAAGCTTGATTATTAAACTGAAATACATCCCCACCGCATACAGTGCCTTTGCCATAATCAAGAATAGAAACAGCTTCACTTTTCATGTCTATTTTACTAGTGCCATAATATGTTTCTGTAAAATCGGGACTGTAGTACGTACGCGATATCCAAAGTTGGCTCTCATCGATCAGTAGTTGCTGTGGACCTTTTCCAACTTCATAGGCCTTTGTTACTTTTCCTGATTCAATATTTATTTTAACAACGGAACTAGCAGAGCTGTAATCCGAGTTCATATTGATCGCAACCCAAAGGTTTGCTCCATCAGAAACAATAGATTCGGGTAGGCCATCTAATGAAATAGAATCCTCAATATAGTAAGTTGAAAGATTTAATACCTTAACATCTTGAGTGTAATAATTCGTAAAGTATAATTTATTATTTTCAACAACCATTTCCCTTGGACCTGATCCTTCAGTTGAAACAGATATTCCAGGAAGCTCAAGGCCATCATCACTTATTTGATAAATCTTAAGTAAATGACTATTGTTCACCAGAACAAAGAGCTTTTCTTTATGAACTAAAATAGATTGAACTACATCGCCAATATCTTTTACTTCTTGAATTAGCTTTCCGCTACGAAAAACCGAGACAGATCCATTGCTTGATCCAAAATTTCCTTCATTGGAGATGAATGTTAATTCCTCGGATTGATTTTTTGTATTATTATCTTCACAGCCAGCAGCAAAGATTATGAAAACGAAAAAAAGTCTTTTCATTATTATTGTCCTTATTTAATTAAGGGTTTTGAAGAAAATAGGCGATCAGAATTATGAGAGGCTAATTTTACTTAGCCCCTCATATAGTGACTATTTTGAAGTTAGCTCTGCATATCTAAATATGACTACACCGCTACTATAATCATCAAAATGTACTTTAAATACCTTATGAGATACAGTATCATAAATGATATAAGTATCACTAGAAACACTTACTTGATGTGTCGTCATATTATATGTTAACGCAGAATTTGAGCCACCATACTGCATTCTTCCACCTTCTGGCGCAAATGAGTTTGGAGCAGGTGAATTTTGAATTGATTCAAAATCCATAGAGCTTTCTACTGCAAGCATTGCGCTATTGCTCAAGCTGAAGCTTGGCATTGCAAACCCTCCACCGACATCCATATTCTGGTATGCCAAATGCCATAAATTAGCATTCTGACTGCCTTCTGCAAGGTTGAAGTAGTATGCTGCATCATTAACATTTGTAGTTGTTACTTCCTTGATTGGCATTTCATTGTTGCTGCTGTCACCGTTATTATCTTCACATGACATCATTACAAAGACAATTATAATTGAAAGTAGATTGATTAGTTTCTTCATTGTTTTCCCCATTTATATTAGTTTAGTTAAAATTTCGAGAAATATGCTTCGACCAATAAATGGTCCAAAGCGATTGTTGGTATAGTTTGTTGCATTGTTGATTCCAATACGAATATTATAATTGTCATAGATTTTTTTAGATCCAGTAATATTTACGACATAATAATCATCTATTTTATTTTTTGTAGTGATAAATACTCCTGAGGATGGATCAAATTCCTGCGGACTATAAGGCGCAATCCATTTTGCGCTAATGGTTGTCTTCATAAATCCAGTAGTTGAATGGTAGCTTATTTTTCCATTTAATGATAAAGGCATTGTATTTGGAATAGGCATATCATTGTCATCTCGATTATCAATTAAATTGGCACCCCATCTACTATCCCATGAATCCGATATTTTCCATTGACATAATAATTCAGTTCCAGCAAAAGTAGCTGATTGAATATTTTGATAACTCAAAGTTCCAGGCTTTACAATATAGTCATTAATCAGATTTTCAAATCTGGTATGATAAAACATTAGGCTCATTTGATATTTTTCTGGATTTGTATATTCTAGGCCAATAGTGGCGCCATTAGAAATTTCAGGTTTTAAATTGGGGTTTCCTATAACTGCATAATTAAACTGCACATGATTCCAATCAATAAACCTTTCCATAAATGATGGAGCTCTGTGTCCCTTACCCCACGCAGATCTGAATTTCCAATGATCTTTGAATTTATACATTAAGCCGATTCTTGGATTTACAACAGAATCGTATTCATTATAATTATCATTCCTCAAACCAACAATTATGCTTAATTCTCTATTTAAATCAAAGTTGGATTGAATAAAAAAACTAGTATTTACCACTGCTTGTTGTCCATCTTTTATTCTATCGCTCGCGTAGGTTGCTTGGTGTATTTCTAATCCTGAATTAAATTCAGAATTACCTATTTTCCTATTATAAAGCCCTTCATATTCCATGAATTCTTCTGAAGTCATATCATCTCTAACTAATTGACCCCATGGTCTATTTTGCACATAATTTCTACTATATTTACTTGCCATTAAGGATTGAGTGAAATTTTTGCTCTTATGAGAAAAAAGGAAATTATCTCTTTTAATTTTGGTATCAGTATTCATTAGTTTTGATGCCCCTTTTTCAGTTTGACTGAATGCATCAATACCAAAGGAAAAATTGTGATTCCTAATAGATCTCCAATCAATCACTGCATTAATAAACTGCTTTTTTATACGATCAATTTCAATTAATTCTATTGACTTATCGCTGTTTATTTCATCAGTATTAATATTTAATTTTATGTTAAAATTTTTGTAAGGCTGGCTCATTCTAAAGTTGAAGTTATTTGAAGCATTAGCTAATCCATCATAGCGAATTTTATTTTCAGTGTTATTAATCCTTGCAGAAAAATCAAAAGATTTGGATTGAATTTCATCATATGTAATTATATTAATTACGCCCGCCATTGCTTCACTGCCATACAAAGAAGAGCTTGGGCCTTTAACAATCTCTATTTTTTTTACATTTTGCGCTAAAATCTGATCCAAAGATACCCTGTTGTTAAACTTTCCGGTAATAGGCTGTCCATCTTTTAAAATTAAAATATATCTGGAATCAAGGCCGAGCAAATTCAAAACAGATCCGCCTTCAACGGATGTTTGAAGATTAACTCCTGATCGCTGTGATAATAATTCTGCAACTGTTCGAGCACCTGATCGTTCAATCTCAGATTTTAAAATTACTTCAGTTGCAATGGGTACATCAATATGAAGCTTATTAGTTCTTGTTGCGGTAACTACTAATTCATCCATTTTAATAAAAGTTTTTTTTAGCGCAAGATCAATATCAATACTTGAATTCTTATCTATAGTTTGATAGAGTGTTTGATAACCAATATGTGCAACCTCCATAGTCGTGGGGAAATCAAATTTATATTCTATCTGAAAATTCCCATTTAAATCGGTAGTTGCGCCTACTTTTTCTTTAGGAAAATATATGTTAACGTTGGAAATAGGGTTTTTTGAAGAACTATCAAAAACTCTCCCGGTTACTTTATCATCGGAGCTTGATCCAAACAACAAAGACAGGGCGCTCAGCACAAAAACAGTGCGCACAAAATATATTAAAATTATGTACGAAAAATATTTAATTATTAATTTGATATGTTCCCCCGCTCAAATTTCAATTATATATTTAAGAAGTAGCGTAGTTCCCAATAAATGTAGTAATAAATTCTTCCATAGTTTCGCGTGACATCGGTTTTTTCTCATTACCTAAGAAAAATAAACCATGAAATAACCCACCAATGGCTCTCATCAAAAGATCAGGGCGCATTTTTGGAAATTCTTTCTTTGCAATACCTTCTTCAAGAAGGCTTTGCAACACGCTATACATTTTTGATTGATATTTTTTCCATTCGATATTTTTTTCATTCGTATTCATAGCAATTGCTTTTGGAGCAGTAAATAAAAACTCAAAAAGGACGGGCTCATTCCTGACAAGACCGCCAATGATATTTAGTGTATTAATAAATGTATCTTTTGGATTATCACGATCGTGGATGACTGGCTCAATTGATTCCCAAATCATTTTCCAGCCTCTATCTAGAAGCTCAACGAAAATCTCTTCTTTTGAGCTAAAATAATAGTATAAAGACGCTTTGCCAAAGTCTGATTGCTTTGCGATTTCATCCATAGTTGATTTTTCTATGCCCTGTATTTTAAAAACCTTTAGGGCTCCTTTTAGGATTTGTTCCTTTCGAAACTCTCGCTCTTTTGCTTGTCTATCAGATATCATATTGTATTATATTTCGAATTATATGATTATATTTCGAATCGTGGTTCGAATTTTAAAACAAACAGTATACATAAGGCAATATATTTGAAATTATTTAAACGATTTAAATCGATATACTATAATGAAATGTCAGTATATCCATTCAGCGATAAAGATATTTGTATCACCTTTTTTTGATTGATTTCTATTGGATGCAAAAACAAAATATTTACCATCTGGGCTAAACATTGGAAATCCATCAAAACCTTTAAAGTAAGTTATTCGTTCTAGATTTGTACCATCTGTATTCACTGCCCAGAGATCAAAATCTCTTCCTTTTGGGTCAGCCATATTGGAGCAAAAAATAATTCTCTCATCTCCCGGAAAGAAGTAAGGAGCAAAATTTGCGCCATCATTAAAGGTTATTTGTTTTTTATTTGTCCCATCTGAGTTCATTGTTCTAATCTGCAAATTCATTGGACGGATCATGCTTTGATTTATTAGTGATTTGTAGTCTTTGATTTCTTCATCTGTTTGAGGATAATATGCACGCCATATAATTTTTTTACCATCATGACTAAAAAATGGACCTCCATCATATCCAAGTTCGTTTGTAAGCATTCTCTTATCGGTGCCGTCAGTATTCATAGTCCATATTTCAAGATCCCCTGATGAAATAGAAGTGTAAACGATCCTACTTCCATCCATAGATACTGTAGCTTCGGCGTCATAACCATTTTCTGAAGTTAATTGATTAATTTCTGACCCTGTTCTATTGGAACTAAATACATCATAGTCTTCATACAATTTCCATACATACCCTCTGCTCATATCAGGTTTTGGAGGGCAATTATCATTTTTGTGATGGGTAGATGCATAAACAAATTTGTTTTTATTGGGGTAAAGAAAAAATGCACAGGTTGTTACCCCTTTTCCAGTAGAAACCATTTCAATTTCTCCAGTCTTTAAATCCATCGTATAAATTTGGTCGCATTTCCCCTCTCCATCATGAGCTTGGAAAATTAATTCTTTGCTATCCGGACTAAAATATGCCTCTGCGTTCTCACCACTAAAAGTTAACTGTCGAAGGTTTTTAAAATGACTTTCACCTACTTCTATAAATTCATTTGCTGTGCCATCAGTAAAGCTGGAATAATTATTAATTGCATTCCACCTCATCAATGTTAATACTCCTAAAGTGATTCCTATAACTACAAAATAATTATAAAATTTAGTCAAAATGTTTTCCTAGTATTTTATGGTTAGCAAAATGAGAGAGTCTTTACGTATAACTTTCAAAACAGAACTTCCTCCTGGCTCAAGATCTTTCAAAGCTTCCATATATCCATAAATATCATTGACCGGTTTTCCGTCAATTTCAGAAATGATATCACCCTTGATTAATCCAGCTTTTCCTGCTGGGCCATCTTTTCTTACCCCATCAACCCCTAAACCTTTTTTATCAGCCCCATAAGATGGCATTATACCAAAGGTAACTTTTAAATTTTGCTGAGATTGTTGTGGAGATTTGGGGCCAGATTCTGAAAACTCAGGGGCTGCTTCAAGCTGATCTAGCGCAATTGTAATATCGTAAATCATTTCTAAGGCCATTTTTAAACCCCCAGCATTGATCTTATCCCAATCATCGCTTGGTCGATGATAATCAGGATGAGCGCCAGTAAAGAAAAATAAAACAGGTATATCATTAACATAAAAACTTGCGTGATCACTAGGGCCAAAACCATCAGGATTCTTATTTATAACCAAATTATGGTTTGATGATACACTATCTAGTATTGAGCTAAAAACTGGAGATGTTCCTGTTCCAGAGATATAAAGATTTGAATCTTTCATACGTCCTATCATGTCAAGATTTATCATTGATATTATTTTTTTTGACTCAAAATATGGGCTTTTTACAAAAGACTTTGATCCGAAAATTCCCTGCTCTTCAGCATTGAAAGCAACAAAGACAATAGACCTCTTAAGCTTATTTTTATTTAAATATAGTTTTTTTGCAAGCTCTAAAATTCCTGATACTCCTGAAGCATTATCATCGGCTCCATTATGTATATCATTTGAATTTAATTCTAGAGATCCGGAATGATTTCCTCCTAGTCCAAGATGGTCAAAATGAGCTCCAATTACAATTACTTCATCGCTATAATTATTATCATCACTATTGATCACACCCGCAACATTTGGAATGGAAATTGAATTTCCTTTTTTATCAAAGAATTCAAAAAATTCTAGGTATTTACTATTAGTAAATGTCTCTAGCTGAAGATCAGAAAAATGTTTTTCAATATACTTAATTGCAAGATCAGATCCTGGGGACCCTGGATATCTTCCTTCAAGCTCATCACTTGATAGATATTTAATGTGCTTCATAATGCTGTCTTCAGTTATCTCAAACTCATTGCTGTTTACATTTTCAACAGATAACGAATGAGAACAACTCACTATGATAACTGTATTAACTAATAAAATTCTTATACTGGTCATATTACACAGATATTATAGCATAGGTATTCTATGGTATAATAATTTCATGAAAACATTTAATAATTTAATTAAATGTTTAAACGCAAGCCAAAGGTAATAGTTCTAGGCATTGTGGGTCGAAGTCCAGCTGGTCTTCTAGAAACAACAGATTTGGAATTGGTAAGATTTTTAACAGAAATAAATAAATTCGAATTACTGTTAATTTTATATTGTCCTAGCAAGTCAAATTGATTCAAATCATCAGTTAAGTTATTGCCGTCAAACGCCCCTTTGCCTGCGATTGTTCTCATTTTGCTTATTTTTTTCATTCTAAAATATGCACTAGCTTTTGTTCCGATTATTCCTATTTCTCCGTAAATCGAATTTGATGGCAAGTAAGGTAATTCATATCCAGACTTTACTGAGCCCCAAGCCTCAAATGAGCTTTCAAACGAGGTTAGAAATTCCGATTTAGTATAAGTATAGCTAAGGTTCATCGGTATGAAGAGTTTGTTAAATTTTGAAAGTCTTGATAAAGAAATCTCGAGACCATGAATATTTACTTTTCCGGCATTGAATTGATCGTATGTACCATCACCAGCAAATTGCGTATCATCCCCCAGCAGGTTTGAATACGCACTGTTAAAATAAATCGCTTTGAATTTGTCAGAATTATGAGTGTAGCTGATGCCGGTTTCAACATTAATACTTTCTTCTGGTTTTATATCTTCAGATTCATTACTTCCAGGTCCAGGTGGAGAAAATCCTTTGTGAATTCCAGCTAATAGTTCAATTTTTGAATTAACACTATAGTTTATACCAAATCCAGGAATGAGAATATTGATATTTTTCTTTTTTTGTGTTGGAGAAAGTTCTCTTTTGGGGTCGTTCCAGCTTTTACCAGATCCACTAACATCTCCTTTCCAATCATTTCTATTTAATGCAATTTTTTCATATCTAAAGCCAGCGGTTACCACAAAATCTCTTATTCTGAATTGATCTTCAATGAAAATTGATTGAGCAGTGGCATTGTCTAATCTGTTATTTTTTGAGCCAACACCCCAAGTGCCAGCTGTTGATAGTTTAAGCTTTCCTTCGTTCATCCCATATTTATCGACTTTTTGAAACCTGTTCATTTCATCTTGGTGTGTCCTTAAGCCAACCAGAATGTCATGTTCTGCTAAGAAATTTAGCTTGATGTTTGAGACTAACTGAATTCCCTTCGAATAGTACTCTCGATTATTAGCTTTAATGTCGTAAGTATTCTCCGGGGATTCAAATGTTGATAAAAATTTATAATTTGAGTTCGCATTGCCATCATTTAATAGTGACCCGATTGACGTGCCATTTATCTTGGAAAGCTTATACCAATTTCTATCAAAATCGTTTCTATAACCTATAAGTGAAAAATTCACATTATTTGAAATTTTTAAAGATCCAGTTAATGATATTTGAGAATGATCAGCATTCATTTGGTCTTTTTGAGAGGCTGTATAACGTGCGTAGGGATTCTTATCATAATCTTTCTGTGAGAGCCCAAGATAGGTCTCATTACTGATTTCATTTGTTGCGCTGACTTTGAGCTCAACTGCGCTTGGATAATGCTTAAATAGTTTTGAATTATATCTAAATTTTCCCATAAGGTCCGTTTTATTAAAGCCAGTTCCATTATTACTAAAATCAATATTCTTAAAACCGCTATTTTCATCATGAAGAATTTCAAATAAGTATCCATAATTAGAACTTGAGGATCCTAAATTGGCATTAAGCATTATTGATTCATAGTTTCCAGTATTAAAATTTAAATTAGTTTCAAATTTTTCAGGAATAGGGGTTGAGACATAGTTAAGAGCGCCGCCAGTAGAGTGGGGTCCATACTTTATCTGAGATGATCCCTTTCTAGCTTCTAAGGCATGCATTCTTCCTGCAGTAGGGGAATAATAGGCTGCTGGAGAAGAATATGGCGCAGGAGATATTGGCACTCCATCTTCCATCATGTTTATTTTTGAACTTCTTTCAACTCCAGTCCCTCTCATTCCAATATTAGGCCTAAGCCCAAATCCATCTTCCTCTTGAATGTAAACCCCAGGAATCTTTCCCAACATTCTATTTACATCGGTATCATTAAATTTTTTAATGTCTAAGCTTGTAATCTTGTCAGCTGAACCTGGAGATCTCAAAAAAGGATTTGTGATTCTAGAAAGATTTTTGATAACATAAATTGGATCCATTTGAATTACTTTAGATTCCATTTTAAACAGGATTCCACTATTCAAATCATCCATTTCAATTTTTTTACTTAATGAGGAAAAACCTATCGCAGTCAATTCTATTGTAGGTTCAGATAAATCTTTTGGTAAATCAATACGAAAAAAGCCTTCAGAATCTGTTGATGCACCTATATTGTAATTTGCCAAGTAAACATTTACATTCGCTATGGGTTCATTCTCATACTGATCAACAACACGACCGACAATTGAAGACTGAGCGTTAACTAAAACAAATGAGCTTAAAAAAAATGATAATTGAATGATTTTTTTCATTCCTTCCCCCTTTAATTTGATTGTTTCATTATTTATTTACTCTCCGCCAAAGAAAAGACAATGAGAATGCTGTTAGTACCCAAGCGAGAACTTCGACAAGGCTAGGATCTCCATTATATCCAAATAAACCTTTAAATAAACCACCGAGGTATCCCTTATCATGTAAAAGTGGATAAGAACCATCGGCAAGCTTTGGTGGGTTTATATCCCAAATTCTACCATAATCAGGAATCACTCCCGCTGACTCTAGCTCATGAACGCCGTAGGCCATCATACCCGCAGCAACTAAGATCAAAATGGCAGAACTAACATTAAAGAATTTTTTAAGTGGGACTTTCTTACCTTGAATGAAGATTGAATAACTGACTCCAAGAGCTAAAAGCGCACCTAATAGAGATGAAATAAAGGATACTGCTCCCTGCTTTGCTGCCAATCCATACATAAAAAGAATGATTTCAATTCCCTCCCTAAAAACGGCAACAAAAGCTAAGGTAAAGATCCCCCACCCGGCATTTGTTGCTGACAATGCATCATCAGCTTGTGTCTTAAGATCATCGGCTATATTCTTATTCTTAGCCATCCAGACAATCATCGATCCTAAAACAAAGGATGCAATAATCATTACAATACCCTCAAATAATTTTTCAGCCTGACCTTCAAATCCCCCCGCTAAGATTTGAAAGAGGAATGATCCAATTATACTTAAGATGATTGCAACAATCACTCCCTGCCACATCTTAAGTATAGAGCTTTGCTGATTAACTTTATTTAAATATGTATAGAGAATTCCAACGATTAATCCGGCTTCAAGAACCTCTCTAAAGATTATTACAAATTCAGCCATTATCTTTCCTTAAATAATGAACAGCCTTTGTAGAAATTATCGTGGAGTATTTCAATTTAAAGGCTGTTCGTTATACACGCTTCGAAAACACAAGATTAAGATATTGAGACTTAATCTCATTATCAATAATAACACAATCTAGGCTTATGTGTCAATTTTTTTTTATAGACTATTAATTAAAAAAATATTCATATGTTATTTAGATTATTGGAGGTTTAAATTTTATAATCTTTATGGGGAACATTAATGAACAAAATAGCTAAAGAAATAAAAACAGGGGGTCAGTTTCTTCTTGATTCTATTTCTGATACATCCATATTTACTCGTGAAGATTTCAGTAGCGAGCATCAAGATATATTTAATATGGTGATGGATTTTGATAGAGAGCGAATATTATCGCAAAAAGAAGATATAGAAAAATTTAATCCCGATCTAAGCTTAAGTCTTTTAAAAGAACTGGGTGAGCTCGGTCTACTTGGTATTGATATTCCGGAAGAATACGGTGGTATTGAGCTGGATAAGATCACATCTGCTATTGTTGCTGAAACACTGGTTCAGAGCCCATCTTTTTCTGTGACCTGGTCCGTTCAAACCGGTATTGGCTCACTTCCGATTGTATGGTTTGGTACCGATCAGCAAAAACAAAAGTATTTACCTAAAATTGCTACCGGTGAGTCCATTTGCGCCTATGGCCTTACCGAGCCTTCATCGGGCTCCGATGCAACCCAAGCCAAAACGAGCGCTACTTTATCAGATGACGGTAAGCACTACCTTCTCAATGGAGAAAAAGTATTTATCACCAATGGCGGTTGGGCAGATGTCTTTATTGTATTTGCACAGGTAGGTGGAGATAAATTCAGTGCATTTATTATTGAAAAAGGTACGGAAGGCTTTTCGATTGGACCTGAAGAGAAAAAATTAGGAATGAAAGGATCTTCTACAGCGCAGCTTTTATTTCAAGATGCTAAGGTGCCCGTAGAGAATCTACTTTATGAAGTTGGCAAAGGCGCAACCATTGCATTCAACTGTTTAAATATTGGTAGATTTAAATTAGGCTGCTCATGTTTAGGTGGATCTAAACAGGTCATTACCCAAGCATCGATCTATGCCCAAGACCGCAAAGCGTTTGGAACTAGTATATCAAAATTCGATGCGATGAAAAGAAAAATTGGCGAAATGTCTGTGCTTACATTTGCTACCGATAGTATGATCTACCGCACCATTGGATTATTGCAAAATGAAATAGACCTACTTGATAAGGATGCGCCCAATTACTATATAAATATGGGTGAGGCAATGGGTAAATACGCAATTGAGACCTCAATGGTTAAAGTCTTCGGAAGCGATTGTAGCCATTGGGTCATCGATCAGGGTTTACAAATTTTTGGTGGGTATGGTTTTTTAGAAGAATATCCCTTAGCCCCTGCCTATAGGGATGATCGAATCAATCAGATTTGGGAAGGCACCAATGAAATCAACAGACAAATCATTACTGGATTTATAATGAAAAAGGCGCTCACTGAAGAATTACCTTATAGGGAAGCTATTCGTGAAATAGATTCTTTTTTAAGTCAAAAGGTCGATCAAGATGATAATCTATTAGCCAAAGAGTGCGACAGTGTAGAGACTGCAAAAAAGATCGGTTTGTATCTTTTCAATGAAGCCCTTTCAGAGTTTGCGCAAGATTTAAAAAATGAGCATCAGATCGTAGAAATGCTGTCAGATATTTTTACGGATATCTATACCGCTGAGAGCACAATAATTCGCGTGAAAAAGATAATGGATTCAGATAAGCCTATCGCATCAACAGTCGATATAGCTAAAACATTTACTTCGGAGATGGTAGATCGAATCTTAGCAAATACGCATTCGATTCTACACGCGATTTATCAAGGCCCAGCGCCTACGGATGTAAATAAAAAAATAAAACAATTTGAAGAAAGAATGCGTCTAGCTAACAATGTTGTGCAATCCAAACGCAATATTGCTGAGTACGTTTTCGATCAAAAAAAATACCCGTATTAGGAGATTTAAATGAGTAAATCAGTTATTGTAGATGCATTACGTTCGCCAATCGGACTAAAAAATGGTGAAATGATTGGGATTCGCCCGGATGATTTAGCTGCGCAAGTGGTAAAAGGATTAATGGAGCGCAACCCAACGATTAAAACAGAAATGATTGAAGATGTTGTTGTTGGATGCGCCTACCCTGAAGGTCCTCAAGGTCATATCATTGGAAAATCAGTTGGTGTTTTAGCAGGGCTGCCAATCGACTCTACAGGTAAAGTTATCAACCGTTTTTGCGGCTCATCAATGGATGCCGCGCATCAAATAAGTACCGCTGCGGAGTGCGGGGATATTGATGCTGGTATTGCTGTTGGGGTTGAAGATATGTTCGCAGTGCCCATGGGTGGATTTGCGCCAGACTTTCATCCAGAACTTGCCGAGCAAGAATTTTATATTGGCATGGGGGAAACTGCTGAAAACCTTGCAAACGATCTAGATATTTCTAGAGAAGACCAAGAAGAGTTTGCGATGAACTCGCATCGCAAGGCATTAAAAGCCTATGAAGAAGGAAAATTTGATCAAGAATTAGTTTCAATTGATGTTAACGGTGAAGCTACCGTGACTAAGGATGATGGACCAAGAGAACCTGATGTAGAAAAAATAAAAAGCCTCTCCCCTGCTTTTCTTGAAAATGGAACGGTGACCGCTGCTACCAGTAGCCCTATTTCAGTGGGTGCTGCCGCATTAATAGTGGCAAATGAATCTTTTTGCAATAACAACGATTTAAAACCCAGAGCTGAGATTGTATCGCGCGCGATCGCTGGCGTTCACTGGGATCGGATGGGGATGGGACCCCTTCCCGCGGTTGAAAAAGCATTAAAAAAAGCAAACCTTACTATGGATGACATTGAAACGATTGAATTAAATGAGGCCTTTGCAGCGCAATCACTGTATGTGATTCGAAAGGGCGGCTGGGATGAAAGTAAAATTAATCTCAATGGGGGCGCGATCGCACTTGGGCATCCTTTAGGCTGCTCGGGAGCTCGCATCTTAACAACTTTGATCAATGTGATGGAGCAGCAGAATACTAATATTGGTCTTGCAACCATGTGTATCGGTAGCGGTCAAGGCATTGCAACCATAATCAAAAGGGCTTAATTGTGGATCATAATATTCAAAAGGTAGCTGTACTAGGAGCGGGTACTATGGGCGCGCAGATTGCAGGGCATTTTAGTAATGCCGGTATCCCATCGTTGCTTTTTGATATTAATAGCGATCTTGCAAAAAAAGGAGTTGAGGTTTTATCCAAGCTTAAACCTGCTCCCCTATATAAGCCAAAAAATGCAGAACTAATTACTGCCTGCACTTATGACAATGATCTTGATAAACTTAAAGATGTTGATCTTGTAATTGAAGCTGTTGCAGAAAATCTTGAAATAAAACATACGGTCTATAAAAATATAACTCCTCATTTAAAAGAGTCAGTTATCATGAGCTCTAATACATCTGGAATACCCTTGGCCGAATTAATTAAGGTATTACCTGACAACCTCAAATCGCGTTTTTTAATCACCCACTTTTTTAATCCGCCGCGGTATATGCGTCTACTAGAATTGGTAAAAGGTCCTCAAACTGATAAGGATATTTATAATACATTAGCATCTATCGGTGAAAATATTTTAGGTAAAGGAATCGTGCACGCAAAAGATACGCCAAACTTCATCGGTAATCGCATTGGTGTGCATGGTGCAAACAACGCAATTAAATTGGCTATTGAGATGGGGCTTAGCGTTGAAGAGGTTGATAAGTTGACCGGCACAATTGTGGGTAGGCCAAAAAGTGGAATTTTTAGAACGGTCGATATTGTTGGACTGGATGTGCAATCAAATGTTTCTGCGACTAGCTATGATAACCTTGTTGATGATGAGGCAAGAGAAACCCTTAAAGCGCCCGATATTCTTCAAAATTTAATCGATGATGGCAGGTTAGGTCAAAAAACAAAAGCGGGTTTTTATAAAAAAACTGAAGAAGGTATTTTATCGGTTGATCTTAAAACGGGTGAATACAAGGATCAGAAAAAGGTTCTATTTGATGGCTATCGTGTTGCAAAAGCTTTCCAGAAAGTTGAGAGCAGAATTAAGGCTTTGGCTTTTAATGATGATAAGGCTGGCAAATTTATGTGGGAGATCACTGCAGATTCATTGATCTACTCTGCCAATCGCATACCTGAAATCAGTGATGATATTATCAATATTGATAATGCGATGAAGTGGGGATATGGCTGGGAGCTTGGGCCATTTGAATGCTGGGATGCAATGGGTGTCCAGGCAACGGTCAACCGGATGAAAAAAGAAAACAAAAAAGTACCTAACTGGGTTGAAGAGATGCTTTCATCGGGAAGAGAAACATTCTATGAATTAAAGAATGGAAAACGAACCTACTATGATGTACTTACCTCATCGATAAAAACGATCGAAGAAGATCCAAAGACCATCAATCTTAATCTTAAAAAGTCAGGAAACAACCTAATCAAAAGAGATTGGAGTGCTAGCTTGATTGATTTAGGAGATCAAGTGCTCAATATTGAGTTTCACTCCGCGCTTCAACCCACCCTTAATCCAATCGATTCATCTATGGGTGAAATGATGAACGACGCGATGGACTTACTTGATTCTGATAAATACAAAGCATTGGTAATTGGGCATCAGGGAGCAAATTTTTGCGCTGGTGCAAATCTAGCAAATATGATCCAAGTTATTGATGCTAATAAATTTGATAAGATCAATAATGATCTCAAACAATTTCAAGGTCTTATGCAGCGCATTAGATTTTCTAAAGCACCGGTAGTTGCTGCCCCTCATCACTTGGCACTGGGTGGGGGATTTGAAATTTCAGCGCCTGCTGTGCATCGCGTTGCTCTAGGTGAATTATATATGGGCGCGGTTGAGATTGGCGTTGGGCTTGTGCCTGGCGCTGGTGGAAACTTAAGAATTATCTTAAATCTCATGGAAAATAGTGGATCTGGAAGGTTAAATGCATTTCAAGTTTCTCAAAAAGCGTTTGAAACGATTGCATTTGCAAAAGTCTCCAGAAGCGCAGATGAGGCAAAAAGCTTAGGCTATCTTTTAAAAACCGATACGGTCATACTGAATAACGATCAGAGGATAAAAGCCGCAAAAGACAAAGCGCTATCCTTAATTGAAGAAGGGTACAAGCCTCCTACATATCGCGATGATCTTAAGCTGCCAGGCGCAGGCGGTCGAACGGCAATCGCGATGGTCGTTAAAGGATTTAAAGCGCAAGGTAAGATATCGGAGCACGATGAATTCATAGCAAAAAAGTTGGCTTATATTCTAACCGGTGGCGACAAAGCAGGGCTTACCAAATCCGTTGATGAACAGTATCTTTTAGATATTGAAAGAGAAGCTTTTGTTTCTTTAGCTGGTGAAAAGCTATCGCAGGATAGGATTCGCTATATGCTTAAAGTTGGAAAGCCTTTAAGAAATTAAAT
>CEOQ01033272.1_pt1 | contig 15716 bp, 16 predicted proteins | sample 361351 | NCBI WGS metagenome assembly CEOQ01 (sample SAMEA2619907, study PRJEB7988) | marine metagenome | biome: marine biome (ENVO:00000447); feature: deep chlorophyll maximum layer (ENVO:xxxxxxxx); material: "saline water (ENVO:00002010), including plankton (ENVO:xxxxxxxx)" | depth 60 m | reverse complement strand
CAACCTGATAGAAATGATGAACCAACAAAAGGTAAAGACAGTCCACCAATTAAGAATGAGGTATCTTTAATAAATTTTCTTCTTTTCATATTACAACTTTCGTATCCTAATATTTCTATACCATACTTCTTCACCATGATGTTGAAGACCAATATGTCCGGAGGTGGCTTTTGCAAAATAAGGCATATCTTTAAATTTACTTTTATCAACGAGCTCCCACATTGCATTACTTTGATAAACATATTCTAATATCTTCACACCATTCAACCAATGCTCAACTCTATTTTTTAAAACCTTAATTTTAGCTTTATTATATTTACCAACCGACTTGGTCTTGCCATTGTTAGGTGCAATTAAAGCAAATAAGGAACCAGCTGAAGTGAGCGGGTTTTTCCCATCTGGATGATTGTCATTATCGAGAACTTGCATTTCAGGAGCTGATTGCCATATGTAGCTTTGCGATTCTGAAGCAAAATAAAAAATTCCACTATTACCCGCTTTAGAAACTTTCCATTCTAGCTCTAATTCAAAATTCTGATATTTATCTTTAGTTATAATATCTACAGTATTGTTTAACCTGGGAATAGTTTTTAGGGAATTGTTTTCTATCTTCCAATTATCATCAGGAAAATTTTCTTTACCAAATCCTCTCCATTGTTCAGTATTTGTTCCATCAAAAAGAATTTGCCAATCGTTACTTGATGAAGAACATCCTATAAAACAGGCAAGGATTGATGGCAATATAGTAAGTTTGATTTGATTCATTTTTCTGATATTCATAGTTGTTATAATTTTCTTATTCTAATATTTTTATACCAAACCTCTCCATGATCACCTTGAAGTCCGATAGATCCCTTAGTGGCTTTTGCAAAATAAGGCATATCCTTAAATTTACTTTTATCAACGAGTTTCCACATCGCATTGCTTTGATAATCATACTCTAATATTTTTTCTCCATTCAGCCAATGCTCTATATGTTTATTTTTTGATATAATTACCACCTGATTGTATTCTCCAGCAGGTTTAACATTTTTAATAACTGGCTTAATCAGATCATACAGGGCACCCGCAGACGTCTTTGAATTTTTCCCATCAGTATGAAACTTATTATCTAGCACTTGCATTTCAGGAGCAGTGTGCCATATTTCATCGGATTTTTCTGTAGCAAAATAGAAAACCCCACTATTTCCACCTTCTTCAACTTTCCATTCTAATTCAAGTTCAAAATCTTCAAAAATTTCTTCGCTGATCAAATCAATACCGTTTTCAGGGATACTTTTTAAAGCGCCATCAACAACCGCCCAAGAGTCTTTTGGGAAACCTGATTGTTTATAACCCCGTAAGCCTTCAACAGTTTTACCATCAAATAGTACAATCCAATTTTTATTGGAAGAACAGCTCATAAATAGGCTTAAAGATAAAATAAAGCTAATTTTTGTAATCAATTAGCTTTTGGATTCCAATTACCCTGTGATACAGCAGGTATGAAATCTTCAATATTAGAATTAGGAAGTTTTATAGTCTTGCCTTGTTCTGCGCTCATATAGGCAGCCATCAATAATCGAGTTACATCTAATCCATCATCAAAATTTTCTTCAGGCCTTTTTCCGCTAAGAAAACTTTCAACCATATGGCGGTTTTCTGCAGTGTAGCCATAAACCTCAGCTTCATTGCTTACGACAGGCATACCACCCGATTCAGCATTTTGCTTCTCAACCAAATCCTCACCCTCACTACCAACTACTTTTCTACTAAAGAATACTTTGAGATCTGGATCTAAGGTGTTGACAAACATGGAATATTCTGGACCAAAAAGCTCCATACTCAATCTTAAGCCTTCACCAACAAAACACCAGGATGTTGTTGTTTCAACAATTAACTTATTACCATCTTCATCTAAATATTCAATCAATGACCTAGCAAAGTCTTCAGAAGGCTTATTGATATAATCTGTTTTTCCATCACTATTATCAGAAAGAATTTTTGCATATTCTGGGCGTTGCCATTTTAAACAATCCATATGAGCGCTGATACTGATTGGAGTTAAGGAATCTCTAGGTTTGCCGGGTTCGGTTAGCATAAACCTAGCCTCCTCAACTGAATGACACATCATGTCATTTAATACACCGCCACCCTGAAGCGAACCTTCCCAAAACCATGGCATATGAGGACCACTATGTTCTTCCGCGGCTCTAGCAAGATAAGGCCTTCCAGTCGTAGCTGCACCTCTAGCCCAAACAATTTCTTTTCCTCTTGTTATTGAAGGCGAGAAAACTTGATTTTCAAGATAGCCATCAAGTAAACCTACGCTTTTTGTAAGCTCAACTACTTTCTTTGCTTCTTGATAATTTCTACCCAATGGTTTTTCACAGGTTACCCCAATTAACTCGCCCTTGCCTGATGAAATAGCGTTAGCAATCTCTTCAAAGGTTTCAATTCGAGCAAAATTAGGAGAGCAAATCCACAAGGCATGTATTTCAGGGTCAGCAATCATATCGGTAATTGAATCATAGGCCTTTGCATTGTTGCCAACACCAATCGTACGCGCAAGGCTCGCCGATTCCTCTGCTGATTTCTTTGTGCGAGACATTACCCCTACAACATCTACATTTCTTACCCCAATCAAAGATTGGATATGAAATCGAGTAATAAATCCTCCGCCAACAAAACCTATTCCAAGATGTCTTTCACTCATAAATTTCTAAACCCCTTTTAAATCTTCTTCAGTTACTTTTGGATCATCTCTGAAAAAGGCTAAAAATACCAATCCCATAATGATACAAAGCGTTGCTGGTACTAGGAAAAATTGCCACCAGATTGTTTCACCGGATGGTGTTTTAAAAGTATCCCATATATATCCAGTAAATAAAGTGCCTAGGTAATTTCCCATTCCCCATGTTGCAAAGATAAATAGCGCTTGAGCCGAGGCGCGCATATCATCAGAAGCCTTTTTATTGGTATAGATATTTCCTGTGACCATGAAAAATGCATATCCAAACCCATGCAAAGAAAGGGCTGCTACAATTACAGGAAGACTTGGGATCGTAAATAAAAGATATCTTAAGGGCCAGGCCATTATTCCAATGAACATTGTCCAGCGAACCCCAATCTTTTTTATTGCGATATGCAGTAAAAAAGTTAGCACCAATACTTCAGAGATTTGAGCAACGGTTTTGGTTGCTGTCAACCAAGCTTCGGTTGCCCCCATATCTAATAGAAATGGTCCAGTCGGTATATAATAGAATTGCATTTCCGTTGTAACAACAAATGCTACAAGCATAAAAATCAAAAAATTTCTATCCTTAAGCATTCCAAAAGCTTTAATAAAGGCAAGCGGGTCTTGTGAGTCTTTTATAGGTTCAGTCTTAGGAAGTGTAAAGCTATAAATTCCCATTATAGCAGAAACTACAGCTGCAATTACAAGCAAGTCGCTCATACCGGTTAAATTTTCAGTTTGCCAATTACTCCTAACAAACGTAACTATCCAACCGATTGCAATCCAGCCTATGGCACCCCAAACTCTAATTTTACCAAATTCTTCATCTGCATTCCCTAAATGTCGAAAGCAGATAGAATTTGTTAAGACCAAGGTAGGAGCATACAAAAGACAGTGCGCCATCATATACCACCACATTGGTGTAAAATCAGTTTGAATAGATGTTTGATAAAGAAGGTATGCTCCAGCGATATGGGCAATACCAAGAAATTGCTGAGACTGCATTAACCTATCAGCTACTTGCCCGCCAATGAATGGTGCTACAATACAGGCAAGCCACATACACCCATAGATTCCTGCAATTTCAGAGCCAGAGAATCCAATTTTCTCAAGATGGGCGCCCAAGGCAGTTGTCCACGCCCCCCAAATAGCATATTGGAGGAACATCATGATTGAAAAACGAACTTTATTTGTCATCATATATTTGACCGTTAAATCAGTTTACGATTTTTTGCATCGTATTCAACTCGTCTGCCCGTTAGGTAAGATTCTGTAGCCATTGCGCAGGCAACCCCTTCATGATAAGCAACATCAATATTGCACCTAGGCTGTGAGCCATCTCTAATCGAATCCAACCAATCTTTAACATGAAGATGAGTAGGATCAACCCTTTTACCTTCACGATAGGTATATAATAGACCTTTGTTTGCAAAGTACTTAGAGGTTGCGGAAGTAACACCATCAATGTCCTTAGATCCTGGCGAATAAGTTAGGATTGGATAATTTGGATTGATTACTCCGTTCTTTAGTCTTTCTTTATATTGTGTAGATAATTCATCAGCTGTGACCGCAAATCCATGAATTGATCCACCACCACTTTGTCCACCCATTTGCATGGTTGCATCATGACCCATAATTCTATTTCCGCGAGGATTTGCGCTGGAGAGGGTAGCGCTATAAAGTAAAGTTAGGCCGCCATCTTTATGATCTGGATATTCAAAGGTTGCATTCCATACATCCGGAACATCTCGGCCATCTTTGTAAAAATAAACACCACCAGTGGATGAGGCATATTTTGGTATACCAATTTCCATGATCTGATTAATGGCGTCAAAGTCATGTGATAATAAATCACCGGAAAGACCTGTTCCATAATCGTACCAACACCTCCATCTAAAAAATCTTTTTAACGCTTCCTCTCCAAATGGAATCTTGTTTGGTGAGGGCTTTTGAAATGTTTCCCAATCAATTGTTTTTGCATTTCCTTTAGGATGAATATCCCATACCCATGCACCCCAAGGAGAATTACGATTAGTAGCAATTTCAACTAAGTTAACCGGCCCTAACAAACCTTGTTTATAAATTTGTTTTGCTTTTTCATTTGCTTCAACCTGACGGTTCTGATGTCCTAATTGAAACGTGATACCTGTCTCCTTAACTGTATCATAGACATCTATAACTTCATCAAAGGTCCTGGTTAACCCTTTTTCACAATACACATGTTTTCCAGCTTTAGCAGCATCAGTCACAATTTTAGCATGCCAATGGTCAGGTGTTGCAATAATTACAGCATCAATTTCATCGTTTGCTAACAGATCTTGATAGCGGCGATATTTTTTTGCAGATGATTTTGGTTTTCCTCCAGGGCGAGTTTCATTCTTTGAAGCATCAATTCCTTGATCTGCGCGAACATCAAATAAATCTGATACCCCCACTAAAGAGCAGTTCAAATCCTCTTGGGTCATAAATGTTTCAAACTGTTTATCCAGTTTATTTTTTTGAGCATTTTCCGATGCCCTATTTGTCCAGCCAGTTGTTGCAAAACCCGCACCGCGTACTAGATGCCCGCCACGACCACCATATCCAATCACGCCTATATTTAAATGACGAGAATTTGATAATGATTTAACTACAGCTGGCGCTTTCTTCTCATTCACCAGGTTGGATAGGAGGTTAGATTTTTTTATTTTATCTCTTTTTACTTTTTGCCAAAGATTAAGTAAGAAAAAACCGGCAACAGGTACACCAGCTAATCCTTTTAGTAGATCGCGTCGTTCCAAATTAGTTTTATTGGTTTTTTTATTTTTCTTAGCCATCTTTTTCTCCTTTAATTTTTTGCTTCATTATTTAAGAAGCGATCAATGCCTATATGTTGACTAGTAGGAAAAGCATACAATACCCATAGCGCACAGGCTTCAATTAAATTTTTATTGACGACAATGTAGCTACCTTCATTGGGTTTGCCATATTCCAACCCTACAAGAGGAGGCGCAAAAAGATAATACATTATTATGAACCCCATACCAACAAGTGCACCATATCTACTAAATATGCCGAACAATAATGATATGCCCACCAAAGTTAATCCCCACATATTAATATAGTCTGAAAGTGTTAAAAGCGTTGGATTGGAAACGATAGTTTCAGCGATTCCAGAAAAGATCCATTTTGAATCTAACAGGTAAGCCGCGGAAGACCAATAGGGGTTGAGTAGTTTTGAAATTCCTTCATAAAGAAAGTGCCAACCAATCAAAAATCTTAATGTAACTAATCCATAAAATTGATATTGATTTGATTTAATTGATGCATCTAAAGAATTCATTACTTGCTCCCTCTTTTGAATTGAATCGTTCTAAAATAGAACCATAAAGCATAATGGCAAACTGTTCTATAAATCAAGGCTCAATTTATTATTTTTAAGTCGATTATTGTTAAACATTCAAAATGACATTATCTTCTGTTGGTAAATAGAAATAGATAACATTGTATAGAAAAAAAATCATCCCTATTTATTTGATACTTATATTTTTTGGCTTTCACTCAGTTTTTAGTCAGCATAATTATCAGACTGATTTTCCACCAGAGGAATTTAAAAGCCGCTGGCAGGGTGTTTTTGAGAAAATTGGAGATAATGGCATAGCTATCATCCAAGGATTCCCCCAGCCCAATGGGTATATCATGCCGAGACAAACCAATGCATTCTATTACCTTTCTGGAATTGAAACTCCCCATTCTTACCTGGTTTTAGATGGCCGAAGCAAACAAGCAACGCTTTACATGCCTCCCGCAAACAAAAAACTGGAAAAAAGCGAAGGCAAAGTTCTGAGCTCAAATGATGGCCCTTTAATCAAAAAGCTTGTTGGTGTAGATCAAGTCAAGTCAACCAATGATATGAAAAATAATTTTCCACCTAATTTGAAAAGAAGTGATATCCTCTATACAATGTTTACCCCAGCAGAGGGTCAAGGTCAAAGTCGCTACGAACTTGAAGTTGCTAATGCTTCTATCGCTAAAGATTACTGGGATGGGCGTTCAAGCAGAGAAAGTAGATTGGTGGAGCTATTGCGTAATCGCAACCCCAGGAATGAAGTTAGGGATTTAACATCTGTAATTGATGGATTAAGAAGTGTAAAAAGCCCAAAAGAAGTTGCGCTAATTCGAAGAGCATCTCAATTAGCGGGCCTTGCAATGATTGAAGCGATACGAAGCACTGAAGTAGGTGTTTGGGAATATCAACTTGACGGAGTAGCGAGATACATTTTTTTAATCAATGGGTCTAGAATGGAAGCCTATCGGTCGATAACAGCATCCGGGGTTAAAAATATTAGCAATGGCCACTATTATCGTAATAACAGCCAATTAAAAGATGGCGACTTGGTGTTGATGGACTATGCCCCAGACTTTAGGTATTACGTTAGCGATATTGGAAGAATGTGGCCAGTGAATGGTACCTATCAGCCTTGGCAAAGAGAATTGCTTCAAATTATTTTGGAATATCGAAATGTAGTATTAGATATACTGAGACCAGGAATTACTACCGATCAAGTATTAGAAGAAGCGCGTGAAAAAATGCAACCAATCATGCGAAAGTACCAATTTTCAAAAAATATTTATCGAAAAGCAGCTGAAAAAATGATTCAAACGGGTGGCGGAGTTCTTTCGCATCCGGTTGGACTGGCAGTACATGATGATGGCCCCTACCGCTATGGACCGCTAAAAGTTGGACATGTGTTTGCAGTAGATCCGCAAATGTGGGTTCCTGAAGAAAATTTATATTTACGCTATGAAGACACAATTGTAATTACGGAAGATGGGAATGAAAACTTCACTGATTTTTTACCCTCAGAGCTCAATGAATTGGAAGACCTGGTTAAAGAAAAAGGAATTTTACAGAGCGTAGGACCAGATTCAATGCGCTGGGATTATTAAAATGGATGAATTAATCAATGAATTAAAAGAACTTTCGATGAATAATTTTCCAAACGAGAAGGTTTATGATTTACTTGAAAATTCACATTTGGACCATAAAGATATAGAAGATTATATTCAATTTAGCGAAGAAAAATATACGCGCCACCTAATCTATAAAGATAACAATTTTGAGCTACTGTTAATGTGCTGGAAGTCTGGACAAAAAGCACCGATACATGGACATGAAGGTGAAAAGTGTTTTATGCGGGTAGAAAAAGGCGCCCTTCAGTTTACCAATTACAACTTAGTTTCTACCGATCCTCTTAAATTGACAAAAATAGAATCTTTGAAAGGTGAGGTTGGGTTTTTAGATGGACCTGCAGATGTGCATTCGGTCGAAAATATTTACAGTGAAGATTCTATCACGTTTCATATTTACGCAAAACCGTACAGTGCTTGTGACATTTACGATATAAATACGGGCAGTATTTATCGCAAGGAACTAACCTACGATTCCATGTTTAAGAAAGCTTGCTAAGTCATAAGTGATCTATTAAAAAGAATTAATGGGCAGGCAATTCATTCAAGAAGGAGAGAGTGAATAAATAAACAGAAGTTTTATAGCCTACCCATTAAAGTGCATAAATAATACTAAAATATACTAAATAATATAATATTATTAGTATAATATAGTAAAATAATGTACTATTCCACTATTAAATTAACAGAAATTATATAAAAAGCATGAATCGCTCAGAAATCTTTATCTTTCTGCTAGGCAAAAAACCTTGGACAGACTACGAATGGGAAAAACAAACAGGTATTACCCGTGCAACGTTTGGCAATAATCGAAAAAATAGCGGTAAAAATGTTAAGGCAAAAACATTAGAGGTGATGGCAAGGGTATGTGGCTATAAATTAATGCATTCTAATGCAAAAGACGGAATAGGTCCCAATGATAGCGAAGCACAATTCCAACTAGATGAAAATCAAATTGAAAAAATAAGAATAGGCCTTTTTGGTTTTGGGCGTATTGGAAGAAATATTTTCCGCATAGGATATAATGACCCTCGCTTTGAATTTGTTGCGATCAGCGATCTTGGCAATGTAGAGGCTATGCATTATCTTTTAATGAGAGATTCCATTCATGGAGCTATGCAAGACGATATTATTCTTGAAGGTAAAGACCTTATATATAAAGACTCAAAGACAAGATTGCTTCCAGGTGCCGCACCTGGCAGTATCCCATGGGATGCATTTGATGTTGATCTAGTAATTGACTCCACCGGTGCTTATAGAAAAAAAGACGAGTTGCAATTGCATATTGATTCAGGGGCTAAGCGTGTATTGGTTTCTAAACCACCAATCAATGAAATTGATCGAGTAGTTATTCAAGGCGTCAATCATAATGATATTCAATATAGCGATAAAATTATTTCCACTACATCATCAACAACTCAAGTTCTCGCCTTAATGATGAAAATACTAGATGGGTCTTTCGGTGTTGATCGGGCGATGATGACAACGGTACATGCTTACACGTCAGATCAGCCTCTTGCTGATGCTGTCAGATCTGACTTAAGACGTAGCCGTTCGGCCGTAGAAAATATTATTCCCAATGAAACCTGGGCTCCAGAATATGTTTCTCAGTTAATGCCAAAGTTCAAAGATAAAATTTCTGGTATTGCGATGAATGTGCCTGTCGCCAATGGATCATGCATTGATTTAACCACGGAAATGAAGAAAATGCCAACGGTTGATGAGGTAAATAAATGCTTTGAAGACGCAAGTTTAAATAATTTTAAAGGACTGGTGCGATATACAGAGGATCCAATTGTCTCTAGCGATGCGATTGGCGGAGGAGAGACCATGTTATTTGATAGCCAAGCTACAATGATTGCATCAAACAAACTTTTAAAGACTATTGCTTGGTTTGACAATGGATGGGGATTTGCATCTAGAATTCTTGAACTGGCAGAGTCTTACTCCCAATTGGAGAGAAGTTAAGATGCGAGTTGCAATCAATGGTTTTGGACGTATTGGACGTTCAGTTTTTAGAATTCTAAATTTTAGAGAAAATTTTGACGTAGTTGCAATCAATGACATTGCAGATAATGAAGCTATGGCCTATTTGCTCAAGTATGACACGGTAATGGGGCCATTTAATGATTTAGTAGAAATCAAAGGGGATGTGCTTAATACTTCTCACAACGCTGTTAAAATGCTAGCTGAAAAAGATCCAAATCAATTACCATGGGGGGAAATGGGTGTTGACGTTGTCATTGAATCTACCGGAATATTTAGAACAAAAAATGAGCTAGAGCAGCATTTGCGCTCTGGTGCTAAAAAAGTAATATTAACTGTTCCTTCTAAAGATGAAATTGACTATACCTTGGTAATTGGTGTAAACGATGGCGGGTTAACCGATGAGCATAAAATCATTTCAAATGCGAGCTGCACAACTAATTGCCTTGCGCCGATCGCTAAAATCTTAAACGATAATTATGGAATTGAGTATGGGGTGATTAATACGATCCATGCATATACAAACGATCAACGCCTTGCAGATGTACCCCATTCAGACTGGAGAAGAAGTCGCGCTGCTGCTGAAAATATTATTCCCACCACTACTGGGGCAGCTCGAGCAGTTGGCAAAGTGCTTCCAGAGCTAGACGGGAAACTTGATGGAATCGCAATGCGCGTTCCGGTTCCTGACGGCTCTGTTGTAGATAGTGTATTTCGTTTAGAAAAACGTGTTACTACCGATGAGATAAATCAAATGGTTAAACATGCCGCAGATGAACCTAGCATGAGATCTGTAATGGAATATTCTACCCTACCTGTTGTTTCAACAGATATTATTGGTAATCCGCATTCCTCGATCTTTGATGCACCTTTCACCAAGGTTATTGATGGGACTTTAGTTAAAACCGTTAATTGGTATGATAATGAGTGGGGATACTCAAATCGTGTTGTAGATTTAGTCAGTATTTTAAAAAAGTTTAATTAATTTTTAGCTTAAAATATAAATTATGAAAATTGCCTTTCTTACCGCTGGCGGTATTGCACCGTGTCTTTCTGCTTCTATGGGTGGATTAATTGAAGCCTATAATATTTTAGCGCCAGATGCTGAACTAATTGGTTATTTAAATGGGTACAAAGGACTTCTAACCAATCAAAGCATAGCTATACCTGAATCTGTAAAAGGAAAATCCAATACTCTATATAACTTTGGCGGAAGCCCCATAGGTAATAGTCGAGTTAAATTAACTAACGTTGAAAATTGTATTAAAAAAGGATACATAAATGAAGGTGAAAATCCTCTTCAAGTTGCCGCCCAACAATTGGTAAATGATGAGGTTGATATCCTGCATACCATTGGTGGCGATGATACCAATACGATGGCAGCTGAGCTTTCATTTTATTTAAAAGAAAATAATTATGAATTAACTGTTGTGGGGCTACCTAAAACTGTTGATAATGATGTTTTTCCTATCGCCCAAACCTTGGGAGCGTATACCGCTGCAGAGCAGGGTGCTATTTTCTTTGAAAATATTTCCAATGAAAATACTACAAGTTCACGTCAATTAATCATTCACGAAATTATGGGAAGAAGTTGTGGGTGGCTCACTGCTTATACAGCCAAAGAGTATAGATCTAGATTAAGTCAAAGAGAATTTCTACCCGAGATCCTTATCGATCAGCAGCGTTGGGATATTGATGCCGTCTATGTGCCTGAAATGCCTATTGATTTTAGCTTAGAGTGTGAACGCCTCACAAAAAGAATGGATGAAAAAGATTCGGTCAATATTTTCTTAAGTGAAGGCGCTGGAACCGAGACGATCATTAATGAATTAGAGTCTGAAGGTAAGCATGTGGAGCGAGATGCTTTTGGCCATGTTGCGTTGGACTCTTTAAATCCAGGGCAATGGTTTGCTAAACGGTTTACTGAAAAACTTTCTGCAGATAAAACCTTGGTTCAAAAAAGTGGCTATTTTGCTAGGAGCGCTGCTCCAAATGCAAGAGATTTAGAGCTGATACAATCATCCTGTAAGCTTGCTGGAGAATATGCTTTAAATAAACAAAGCGGCGTGGTTGGATTAGATGATGCGAATAATAACAAAATGAGTTTAATTGATTTTAAAAGAATCAAGGGCGGTAAGCCATTTGACATAAACCAAGAATGGTACACATCTCTGCTTACTGAAATTGGTCAACATAAATAAAATATAGGATTAAAAATGAGTCTGAATTTAGATAATATGAATGATGTAGCAGAGGCAATGACCGCTTCTGGTAAAGGAATACTTGCAGCGGATGAAAGCACAGGAACGATCGGTAAGCGTTTAGATCAAATCAATACCGAGAGCACAGAGCAGACAAGAAACGCGTATCGAGACTTGCTTTTTACAGCTGATGGCCTTAATCAATATATAAGCGGTGTGATTATGTATGATGAAACGTTTCATCAATCTTCTTTAGATGGAGGTGTTGTTTATCCTGAATATTTAGCTTCAAAAGGAATTATTCCTGGAATAAAAGTTGATGCAGGCGCTCATAACCTTTCTGGTTCAGAAGATGAAAAGATTACCCTTGGCCTTGATGGCCTTGATGAGAGATTAAGCAATTATAGAAAATTAGGTGCTCGATTTGCAAAATGGAGAGCAGTGATCAATATTACAGAGCTAAACCCTAGCGATTATTGTATCAAAGCAAATGCGCATGCCTTGGCAAGATATGCAGCCCTATGCCAGTCAAATGATGTTGTGCCAATTGTAGAGCCTGAGATTTTAATGGATGGCGGTCATGATATTGAAGATAGCTTTGTTGTAACGGAAGAAGTCCTGCATACTGTTTTTGATGAGCTTTATACGCAAGGTGTTCAGTATGAGGAGATGGTTTTAAAGCCCAATATGGTCTTATCAGGGTATGACGCAAATGATAGAGCTGGAGTTGATGAGGTTGCATCCGCAACTGTTCAATGCTTTTTAAGAAGTGTGCCTGCTGCGGTTCCTGGAATTGCATTCTTATCAGGAGGCCAATCCGATGAAGACGCAACTGCGCATTTAAATGCCATGAATCAGATTTTGGGTGATAATAAACCTTGGCATCTTTCATTTTCTTATGGTCGTGCTCTTCAACAACCTGCCTTAAAAGCATGGCAAGGGTCAGGCGAAAATATTTCAAACGCGCAAGCAGCGCTCATGAAAAGAGCCAAGCTTAATAGCCTGGCAACGCAAGGTAAATACTCAACCGATTTAGAATAAGATAAATTAAAGCTCGTTAGTTAGGCAATGAACAGATCCACCGCTTAGTCTGAATTGAGTGGTTGGAACTGTGATATGCATCACATCTAGCTCTTTAAGTAATTGATTTGCTTTTAAGGATCTAAACCTTGTTGGGCCAATTAAATAGCCTGGCAATGGACAGCAATTAACAGCAAACTCACCAAGCTGTTCTTTTGTGCCAATGGAATCTTCTGGATCAACCTCAACAAGTTCTACCGCCATTTTATTTGAAAAACTTCTCAAATTATTTATTGATTCTTTATCCATTAACGAGGTGCAGGCAATCATTGCCCCTAATTGATTATCTTTTTTGATGACTGGAGTAAATAATGTATCAAGATGGAAAACATTTGATTTCATAATTACTAATTCATTCACATCAAATTCCTGCGCAACCCATTCTGCGCCCTTTATATTATTTCTACAGGCTCCCGAAAAAAGGATTTTTGGTCCTGAGCAATAGTAGAATTCACCACCTTCAGCTTTAGCATCTATGGCATCAGGAATTCGGATGGTTTGATACCCCATTGAATCAAGCATTATTTCCATCATGTCGCTTTCTACCTGTCGAGCTTCTTCGCTAAATTTTGAAATAATGACTTTCCCATTTTGGTCACTAATAAAAAGATCCCTGACAAAAACAAAATCATGCTTCCTTTTTTCTGTATTTTGCTGATCTAAGAAATTTGGAAAATCAACTTCTATTACTTCAACCGGGAGACGATTGAATAGCTGTGTTAACATATGCATTTCAACTTCAACCAGTTCTTGATTAGGAATCATGCCTTGTTTCATCGCAGGGTTATCTTTATAAATAGGAGTGCCATGACCCCACCATTTATGTTTAGGCAGGTGTGAAATAAGGATCTTCATTCTTTAGATATTAAATTTAACAACCATAGTATAGGTATGTACCCAAGCACCATTAATATAATCAGAAATATGTTTATAATAAATTGTTGGAGCGGTTAAGCCGATTTTTGATAGATCAAATCCAACAACAATCCAGTTCTTATTATATTCATTTTTTTCCATATCATAAAAAAATTCATTCCCAACAAAAGGCTTAAGGCCGTTCCAATTTTGATTAGATTTTGCCATCACCCTCACTCTATTTCGAAGAGCATCTTTTTTCCCAGTTCTGATGCGGTACTCTTGAAGACTGCGAACCGACCATTTTAATTGCTGGGTATTGATAGTTTTTTGAATTTGAGCTTTTGGTCTTTTTTCAAGTTTCCATTTTTCAACGCTTTTAGTATAGATATTTCGATATTGCAAAGAGGCAGACCATGTTTTGCCGATTGGTATTATTGTGCCGGTTTCAAAATGCCTATAATATAAGCCTCGATCATTTGTTGTTCTAAAATCAATATCACCATAAACACTAAAATTAGATAGCTTTCGTTTAATTGTGACTTTTTCTGAACGATTTAGTAATTGTTGGGTGTAGATAGGAACCAGACTACATAATAATAAAACATGCATTTTTTTAATCATTTAAAACCTCTTTTATTCGAAAATATGTTGCTCCAAGATTTTCATTATCCGTCATTAAAACTAATTCACCTTTATCAAAAAGCATCGCCTCTACTTTTTGATTATCAATCATGATTAGCGGTTTTAAAAGGGATGGGTGATTGAAATCGAAGGTACCCACATTGCTCATTTGCCCTATTTGATAAATTGCAGTTTTAAATGGTCCATCATTTCCTGGGTCTGAAGTTGCCGAGGTCCATACAGCACCATTGTTATCTATTGTTAAATCTGCAATATTTCTTTTATCATTCTTTGGAACGGGTAAATCTATAACAAATTTATTTACTTCATAGATTTTATGATTATCCGGTTCATAAAACGCAGTAATTAAGGTTGAAGATCTTTTAGCCGAGCCTCTATCTCCATAGATGAATATTTGCCCTTGAGCCGAATTATAAACTGCCAGTCCTTCTAAATTCATTTTACTTGTGATGCCTGGTAGGGTAAGCGTTTGAAGTAATTCAATTCTAAAATCAAAAGGATCAATAAGAAAAATATAGGCCTTACCAGTGCTTTCCATTGCAATGAATTTGTTTGAGTAATTTGGCATTTTATACAATGCCTCTAGATCATATGGCAATTTTGACTCAGGCCAAACTAGCTTTCTAAGCTTGAAGGATTTGTCCAAATAGCTTATTCTTGCCTGCTTTTTCTTTTTGTTGTCATGTACCACAAGGAAACCTTTTTCAAATTTTGCCATACCGCTGATTGAAAATTGTCTTGATCCATGAATTTGAATCCATCTATCTTGAGAGACGACTAAAGAAAATAAAGTAAAAATTAAAAGATATTTTATTCTTTCCATACGCTATAAGGATGTAGGCAAAGATAAGAGTTATAATACTTTTTATCTTTGGATACTTCTTCCATTAACCAATTTGGTTTAATAAAATCTTCCTTCTCATCAGTTAATTCTATCTCTGCAAGCCATAATCCTTTATTTTTACCATGAAACTCATCCACTTCCCATGTTTTATTTTCGTATTCAATTACACTTCGAGTTTTATGGATTACCTCTCCTTGGCTTAGATTAATTAGCCGAAGTGCATCTTCATAAGGAATATCATATTCAAATTCATCACGACTTATTTCAACCGTTTTGGATTTGATAGTTAATACAGCCTTATCGTTTATTATTCGAATTCGCGTTACACCTGAATCGTTAATTGATAAGTAGCCTTGTTGATAATCTATTCCAATTAGATTATCAGGCAGCTTAGCTGGGTCAACTATGAATTTTCGTTCTATTTCTTTAGCCATTTAAT
>CEOQ01040642.1_pt1 | contig 15743 bp, 20 predicted proteins | sample 361351 | NCBI WGS metagenome assembly CEOQ01 (sample SAMEA2619907, study PRJEB7988) | marine metagenome | biome: marine biome (ENVO:00000447); feature: deep chlorophyll maximum layer (ENVO:xxxxxxxx); material: "saline water (ENVO:00002010), including plankton (ENVO:xxxxxxxx)" | depth 60 m | reverse complement strand
TAATATTAATCAAATAGAGTTTGATAAAGAAGTAGTAGAAGAGCCGCTAGAGTGGTATCGACCAGGAATTCAAATAAGTGTGTTAAATAAATTAAAAAAAATAAAACGTAGCTATGATTTTAGAGAAGGTAAGATTGATTTACATGGAGAAACTATTAACAGTGCTCAATTAAATATTAATCGACATATGGAGAAATGTTTTATTAGTGGCATCAAACAAATATTAATTATTACGGGCAAGGGAACTGCTGAAATTTCGCCTCTAAAGAAACTAGTATTTATGATGTTAAAAAAATACTCTATAGTTGAAGCCTTTTGTTTAGCGACTAATCATGGCGGAAGTGGAGCATTTTATGTTCAGATTAAAAATTAAATATAATAAACTTCATATTTAACCTATAATTATTTATATTAATTATCGATATGATAAAAAAATTAAAAAAATTAAATATCTCTATCATAACTGTCTCAGACTCTAGGACGGTTAAAACAGATAAGTCTGGAAAAACATTAATTAATCTAATCAAAAAAGCTGGGCATAATCTCAAAAAAAAGATAATTATTCCTGATGACATTTATGATATCAGAGCCTCTGTTTCTGATTTCGTATTAGACAAAAATATAGATGTGATTATTACGAATGGAGGGACTGGAATTACTGGAAAAGATGGGACGCCAGAAGCTATAAAGCCATTACTAGATAAAGAAATTGATGGGTTTGGAGAAATATTCAGATCGCTTTCTTATGAGAAAATTAAAACTTCTTCATTGCAAACTCGTGCACTTGCTGGAGTAGCAAATTCTACTTTTATTTTTGTTCTACCAGGTTCTACTGATGCATGTATAACGGCCTGGGAAAAGATAATTCAACATCAACTAGATAGTAATACAAAACCATGTAATCTTGTGATGTTGATGCCGAGGTTAAAGGAATAGTTATACGCTCTCTTCATCTTTAATGACTGGTAAATCACTCAAGTTTTTTAGATTAAAATAATCTAAAAATTTTTTTGTTGTTGCTAACAACTCTGGTTTTCCTGGCGTTTCCTTGTGGCCTACAATTTTAATCCATTCTCTTTCTAACAAACCACGGATAATATTAGGGTTAACAGATACTCCTCTTATGCTTTCAATATCGCCTCTAGTAACGGGTTGTCTATATGCAATGATAACAAGTGTTTCAAGGAAAGCTTTTGAATACCTATTTGAAGGCATATTATTTAATTTGCTTAACCACTGATCGTAACCTTCTCTAATCTGTATCCTATAACCACTTGCCACCAAGGAGATTTCAAATGCTCTATTATTATATTCTTTATTGAGCTCATCAATTATCTCTCTGATCTTATTTTTTGAGATTTTTTTATCATCAAAGAGGTTCGCCAAATCCTGTAATGTTAATGGATCATGAGATGCAAAGAGTGCAGCTTCTATAATATTCTTATTGGATTCGGAATTACTCATGATTGTTTTAATTGCAAATAAATTATTGATTGTGGTTCATTTTGTAAGATTTCAACTAGATTATCTTTTACTAATTCTAATATTGCCAAAAAAGTCACTACCACTCCCATTCTGCCCTCTGTGACATCAAAGAATTTAATAAAGCTTATCGGCTCACTGTTCGTTAAGGACTCTAAGATATTTGACATTCTCTCTCTGACAGACAATGGTTCAGAATGAATTTCATGTGATGCTAAAATATCCGCTCTCTTCAAAACATCTTTAAATATTTCTTCTAATTGGGAAATTTCTATTGTTGGTTCGATATCTTTTTTCTTAAAATGAATTATTATTCCTGAGGCTAAAAACGTATCTCGATCTACTCTAGAAATAGTGTCTATCTCAGTACTTAAGTTTTTATATTTTTGATACTCTAATAAACGCCTAACTAGACTAGCTCTAGGGTCTTCCTCCTCGTCATCTTCATCATCGTGCGGTATAAGCATACGAGACTTTATTTCTGCAAGCGTTGATGCCATTACTAGATAATCAGATGCTAATTCAAATTTCATAGATTCCATCATTTTAATATATTCAACATATTGTTCAGTAATAGGAAGGATTGGGATATCCATAATATCTATGTTTTGTTTTTTTATTAAATAAAGTAATAAGTCTAAAGGTCCTTCAAATTCTTCAAGTATGATTCTTAAAGCATCAGGTGGTATAAATAAATCCTCAGGTATTTCTGTTATTAGTGTACCTTTTACAGATGCTTCAAATTTATTATCTTCAATTATGCTCATTTCTGGTATGCAACTCCAATAACTTCCTCAATTTCTAAAATTGATTTCGAGGCAATTAGTTTTGCTTTTTTTGCTCCTTGCGCCAATAAATTATCTAAATAACTCTCATCGCCAATTAATTTTTTTGTTTCATCGGCAATTGGTTTAACAGTATTTGTAATTGCATTTATTAATTCCTTTTTGAATACAGATATTTCTTTAGATGCAAAATCATCAATGACTTTTTGTTTACTTATTTCAGAACATGAAACAAAAATATTTATCAGGTTTGATATTTCGGGTCTTTTATCAGCTTCTTCTATAGTATTTGGCATATTTAGTGAATCTGTTTTGGCTTTCATAATCTTTTTAACTATTTGATCATTAGTGTCAGTCATCATGATTCTCGACTGCTCAGATGGATCTGATTTACTCATTTTTTTAGATCCGTCACGAAGACTCATAATGCGTGTAGCCATCTTGTTTACCAATGGTTCAGGCAGTATAAAATAATCTTGTTTGTAATCATTGTTGAATTTTTGAGCTATATCTCTTACTAGTTCTAAATGTTGTTTTTGGTCATCGCCTACTGGCACGTGTGTAGCATTATAAAGCAAAATATCTGCCGCCATTAATATTGGGTATGTATATAATCCAACTGATGCAACCTCTTTATTTTTACCAGCTTTATCTTTGAATTGAGTCATTCTATTTAACCAACCAACTCTAGCAGTACAGTTTAAATACCAAGCAAGCTGGCTATGTTCACTAACCTGAGATTGATTAAATATAATGTTCTTTTCTGGGTTCAGGCCACAAGCAATAAAAATTGCTAGAGCCTCTCTTGTTCTATTGCCCAGCGTACCAGGATCCTGCCAAACAGTGATTGCATGCAAATCGACTATAGAAAATATACAGTCATTATCATGTTGAAGTTCAACAAATTGTTTCAAAGCTCCTAAATAATTTCCTAAATGGATTTCCCCGGAAGGTTGAACACCTGAAAAAACTATTTTTTTACTCATAAAAACAAACCGCTATTTACTTCATTATAATTCTAGCATAAAGATCAAAAACAGACATTCCGCTATGTAAAGACAAAGCTTTTTAATATAATAACAGTATGACTGAAAAGAGGATAAATTTAATTAAAAAAAGTCTTGAATTTCTTAATCCGGTCAAAATTGATATTAAAGATCAAGGACATCTACATGTTGGTCACGAAGGAGCAAAGTCTGGTGGTCATTTTGACTTGCTTATAGTCTCCAATGACTTTGAAGGTAAGACTCAGGTTGAGAGACATAAAATAATATATGAAGCCCTAGGAGTGCTTATGAAAACAGAAATTCATGCACTATCAATAAAAGCCTTAAGCCCTAGCGAGATTTAATTTTTTACAATAAACTAAGGCATCTTCCCTTCCATCTTTAGTTTTATAATAATTTTCTCTTATTCCAACTTGTTGAAAGTTATATTTATTATATAGATAAATGGCTGATTTATTAGTTTTTCGTGTTTCTAAAAAAACAGTATCTGATCCTAGAAGTGTTGATTTAGAAAGAGCTAAGTCTAATAATTGTGAGCCAATTCCATTATTCCTATGGTTTTTATCCACGGTCAAATTCAGTATATGGCTTTCTGGAATAGAAATCTTAGAAATTAGATAGCCAAAAACTTGATTTTGATGCGATGCAACATAACAATCATAATTATAAAGCAGGCAATCTTCTAAGATCTTTTCCGACCATGGAAAATCATATGACATTTTTTCAATATGCTTTACTTGAAACAAGTCTTCTTGCCTCATCTCTCTTAATTCAATAAATTGTGCAATTTTAGCAATCATATTCTTTCAAAACAGATTTTAAAAATAATAAATCCTCCCAAACCTTCTTCTTTTCTTTTGGACTTCTAAGTAAATACGCAGGGTGGTAAAAGATTATAGCAGGTATGTTATTTGGCTTAATTAGAAACTTCTTCTTTCTTAATTCTCCAATAGGTTGGTCAATTCCCAAAATTCTATTAGCAGCTACTTTTCCTAATAATATAATCACTTTTGGTTTAATTAATTCTATTTGTTTCTCCAGAAAATTTGAACAAGCCTTTACTTCAATCTCTTCAGGATTTCTATTATTAGGTGGGCGACATTTAATTGTATTAGCAATATAGATATCTCTTCTTGTTAAATCAATTGAAGAAATTATTTCTGTTAAAAGCTTACCTGCCCTCCCTACAAATGGTTTGCCTTCTTTATCTTCATCTTTCCCTGGGGCTTCTCCAATAAATAAAATTTTAGCAGACTCATTCCCTTCGCCAAATACAGTATTATTTCTAGTTTTGTGCAGATCACAATTTTTACAAACAGAAACTATATTTTTTAGAGATGATAGGCTTGTTTCTGATTGTTCTATTGTGTTTTTATTATAACTTTTTTTATACCAGAATGTTTCGATGCCCATTTCATTAAAATAATGCTTGAGCTCTTGCATCTACTTTAAACTCCCCTTTTCTTGCTAACAGCTAGATCTGGGTTCTGTTGAAGTTTATTGAGTGCATTGATAAAAGCTAAAACTGAAGCTTTGACAATATCAGTGTCAGCTCCATGGCCATTAACCACGTTATTATTTTTAGAGATTCTAACTGTAACTTCTCCTAATGCATCAGTACCTGAGGTTATATTATTTACAGAATAAAGCAGCAATTTGCATTTGCTTTTGACAATATCTTCAATTGCATTATATGCAGCATCAACGGCTCCATCTCCAGTGCAACTTGATTCAATAGCCTTTCCATCTACTTCTAATTTAATTAATGCTGATGGCTTTTGCCCACTTTCTGTTACAACATTCATATAATTAAATTTTATATGAGTGTTTGTAACTTCTTGATTGTTAGAAAGCCTAATAATATCTTCATCAAATATATCGTGTTTTTTATCTGCTAATTCTTTAAATTTAAAAAATATATCATCAAGCTGTTTTTCTCCATCTATAGGTATATTCAATTCATTTAGTTTTTGTTTGAATGCATTTCTACCTGAATGCTTACCAAGAACAAGAGAGTTACTAACTAATCCAACATCTTCTGCTCTCATTATTTCATATGTTTCTCTGGATTTAATTACACCATCTTGATGTATCCCTGACTCGTGTGCAAAAGCATTTTTTCCAACTATTGCTTTATTAGGTTGAACTGGAAAACCTGTTATGCTTGAAACTAATCTTGAACACTTCATTATTTTTTTTGTATTTATGTTTGTGTCACAGTTAAAAATATCTTGTCTTGTACGAACTGTCATTGCAATTTCTTCTAATGCAGCATTACCTGCTCTTTCACCTAAACCGTTAATTGTACATTCTACTTGACGAGCCCCGTTCAAAACTGCTGACAATGAATTACCAACCGCTAAACCTAAATCATTATGGCAGTGGACAGAAAATACTGCTTGGTTTGAGTTGCTGACACCTTTAATTATATTTTGTATTAATTCGCCAAATTGATGGGGTAAATTATAGCCCACTGTATCTGGTATATTAATAGTATTTGCACCCGCATCGATTGCAGCTTCTATTACTGAACATAAAAAATCTAAATCAGATCTGCCAGCATCCTCAGGGGAAAATTCAACATCATCCGTAAAGGTCTTTGCTAATTTAATTGATTTGACAGCACATTTTAGAACTTCATCAGGTGACATTTTTAATTTTTTTTCCATATGAATAGGTGATGTGGCTATAAAAGTATGAATTCTTTTCTTTTTTGCATGGTCAAGTGCCTTTGATGCAGCAACTATGTCTTTTTCTAATGAACGCGCTAAACCACAAACAGTTGAATTTTTGATTGATTTAGAAATTTCTGATACTGCATTAAAATCACCTTTACTTGCAATTGGAAATCCCGCTTCAATAATATCGACATTGAGGTCTTCCAGAGCTAATGCAATCTGAAGTTTTTCATCAATATCCATTGATGCTCCAGGGCTTTGCTCTCCATCTCTTAAGGTAGTATCAAATATGATTAGTTTATTATCTTTCATGACTGTTAATTGGTAAATTGATAAAGTTTACTAAAGTTATTTAGACAACTTCAGCAGGTGAGTTTGTAGTAAAAAATTCGAATGTATAAAAATACTAATTAACATAATACAAACTTTATATTAAAAAAATTTTTTTGCAAGCAATATTAGGTCCCAGTTGGTTTTTTCTCCGACCTGATATTCTTTTTTTTCATAACTCTTAAAATCAGAAGTATAGGACCTGATAATGCATATAAAATGAAGAAAGACAGCAACACCTTTGGCGGATCAAAAGATACAAATGATAAGCCAAGGACAATTAAAAAAAGGCTTATATGTGGGACTTTATGCCTGATATCTATGTCTTTGAAGCTGTAATATGTAATATTACTTATCATTAGAACAGATAATGTTAAAAGTAGTATTAAACTTAAAATGGTTACATCTAACACTGCTATAGATGAGTTTTCTATTAACCATGCATAGCAAACTATTACAGCTGCTGCGGCTGGACTAGCTAAACCAATAAAGTATTTTTTATCCTGAAGTTGTATTTTTGAATTAAACCTAGCAAGTCTTAATGCTGCGGCTGCAACATAAATAAAACAAGAAATCCAAGCAATTTTAGACCAATGCCATCCAAAAGTATTAAAATTAGATAAACTCCAAGTGTACATCAGTAAAGCAGGAGCAACTCCAAAACAAATCATATCGGATAAGCTATCATAATGAGCTCCAAAGGATGTCTGAGTTTTTGTGAGTCTCGCAACCCTTCCATCTAGCCCATCCAATATCATTGCAACAATTATTGCAAAAATGGCAGTTATTATATCTCCATTAATTGACGAAATTATTGAATAAAATCCACTAAACAGTGAGCCAGTAGTTATTAAATTTGGCAATAAATATACTCCAGATAATCGTTTTTTTTCTGTCATTATTTTATTTCCTCATCAACTAATTTACTATCTTTCATCCAAGACATCATATCTCTTAATTCTTTACCAGTTTTCTCAATTAAATGTTTTGAACCTTCTTCTCTAAGTCGGTCAAACTCTTTGGATTTATTATTCTTTATTTCATTTACAAATTCTTTTGCAAATTTACCATTTTGCACATCCTTAAGTATAACTTTCATCTTATCTTTTACATGATCATCTATTAAAAAAGGGCCTCTAGTTAAATCTCCATATTCTGCAGTATTCGATATTGAATATCTCATTTCTGTCATCCCTCCTTCATACATTAAATCAACTATGAGTTTGAGTTCATTTAAACATTCAAAATATGCCATCTCAGGTGCATATCCAGCTTCAACAAGTGTTTCAAAACCAGCTCTAATAAGCGCGGTTACTCCTCCACATAATACACTTTGTTCACCAAATAAATCTGTCTCGGTTTCTTCTTTAAACGTAGTTTCAATAATACCGGCTCTACCACCTCCAATCGCTGATGCATAAGATAATGCAACATTTTTTGCATTACCAGAATGATTATTGTTTATTGCAATAAGCGTCGGCACGCCTTTCCCTTGTAAAAATGTAGATCTTACTAAATGACCTGGGCTTTTTGGAGCAATCATAATTACATCATGCTCGGCTGTAGGTTTGATTTGGTCAAAATGTATATTAAATCCATGCGCAAAAGCAAGTGTTGTGTTTTTCTTTATATGTGGTTCGATAGATTCTTTATAAAGGTCTGCTTGATATTCATCAGGGGCAAGAATCATTAAGAGATCGGCACTTGATGATGCTGTTACTATATCAACAACATTTATTCCGGCATCCTGCGCTCTTTGTGCGCTCTTAGAGTTTTCACGCAGCCCAACACATACTTCAACCCCAGATTCTTTGAGATTATTTGCATGAGCGTGCCCTTGTGATCCATACCCAATTATAGAAACTTTTAAATTCCTAATTATAGATAAGTCAGCATTTTCATCATAATATACTTTCATTTTATTACTCTTTACTCTGCAGACCCTCTGCACCTCTGCTTATGCCTAAGGCTCCGGATCTAACCATTTCTACAATTTTTATCTTACCAAGTGAATTCATAAAAGCTATTATTTTTTCTGCTACACCAGTTAATTCGATAGTATAAGTAGTATCACTAACATCAATTATCCTTGCTCGAAATATATCAGTTAGCCTTTTTAATTCATTTCTTTGGCCTTTATTACATTTTAGTTTCATTAGCAACATTTCTCTCTCTATATGTGTTTCTTCTGTAAGATCTTTTACATTAACTACATCTACTAATTTTTCTAAAAGTTTCATTAGTTGTAATATTTTCTGATCACTGCAAAAGGTCACTATAGTCATCCGAGAGATAGACTCATCGTTTGTTGGTGCTACGTTTAAACAATCTATATTGTATCCTCGGGCAGAAAATAATCCAGCTATTTGAGACAAAGATCCAAACTCATTTTCTACTAATAAAGATATAATATGTCTCTTCTGTTCCATGATTAAGCTAACTCCGTATCACTGCTGGTTGGAGAAAGATGCATTTCATGATGACCCTTTCCGCTTTGTATCATCGGATAAACATTTTCTGCTTGATCTGTGATGACGTCAATAAAAACCAATTTATCTTTTTTGCTTAATGCTTCTTTCATCATTGGCTCTAAATCTTTAGGTTGTTCAATGGTAACACCCTCATGACCAAAACTATTTGCTAGTTTAGCAAAATCAGGCAAAGCATCCATATATGACATTGCATACCTGCCTTCATAAAAAAATTCCTGCCATTGTCTTACCATGCCCATATACCTATTGTTTAAATTAACAATCTTTAATGGTAATCGATATTGGAGACATGTAGATAATTCTTGAATACACATTAATATACTTGCCTCTCCAGTAACACAAACTACATCTGATTTAGGATGAGCAAACTGTACTCCCATCGCAGCAGGCAATCCAAACCCCATTGTTCCAAGCCCTCCAGAATTTATCCATCTATTTGGTTTGTCAAATTTATAATATTGTGCTGCCCACATTTGGTGTTGACCTACGTCAGAAGTAATAAATGCATTTCCTTTTGTTAATTCATATAATTTTTCGATTACCAACTGCGGCTTAATTGTTTTATTTGATTTTTTATAACGGAGACATTCTTTTTGTTTCCATTTATTAATTTGTTTCCACCAATTTTTTATTTTATTTGTTTTTATATCTTTCTTATGTGTATCTACAGCTTTATTCAAATCATTAAGAACTTTAGAAGTTTCACCAACTAAAGATAAATCAACTTCTATTATTTTAGAAATGGATGAGGGGTCAACGTCAATATGAATGATTTTTGCAGAAGGACAAAATTTTGAAGTATCGCCAGTTACACGATCATCAAATCTTGCGCCCACAGCAAGCAACACATCGCACTCATGCATTGCCATATTAGCTTCATAAGTTCCATGCATACCAAGCATACCAAGAAAGTTTTCATCAGACCCAGGGTAGCCGCCAAGACCCATCAATGTATTTGTAATTGGAAATTTTAATTTTTTTACTAGTGTCTTAAGTTGATTGTGAGCTTTCCCTAAGATTATTCCACCACCAGTATAAATCATTGGTTTGTTTGCGCTACAAATTAACCGTGCAGCTTCATCAATTTTATCTTTATTTCTATTTTTAGCAGGACTGTATGATCTAAGTTTAATTTTTTTTGGGTATTCAAAAGGTATTTTAACTTTAGGATCAGTTAAGTCTTTTGGAACATCAATAAGTACAGGTCCAGGTCTCCCTGTTGTAGCAATCATAAATGCCTTTTTAAATACCTCAGATATAGATTCTCTGGTATCGATTAAAAAATTATGTTTTGTAACAGGTCTCGTAATTCCTGTTGCATCAGCCTCTTGGAAAGCATCGCTTCCAACATATTCTCTAGATACTTGTCCTGAGATAACAATAAGTGGAATAGAATCCATATGAGCTGTAGCTAATCCAGTTACACAATTTGTAATTCCAGGACCAGATGTGACAAGCACCACGCCAGGCTTACCGCATGCACGAGCATAACCATCTGCAGCATGAGTTGCACCCTGTTCATGTCTAACAAGTATATGTTTTAATTTCTTATCCTTAAACAATGCATCATATATATGCAAGACAGCGCCACCAGGATAACCGAAAATAAATTCTACACCCTCTTTTTTTAGGCATTCAATGATAATCTCAGATCCACTTAATTTCACAACATAACTCCAATTATTCCTGATACATAATACATCTTTTTCATCTATTCAGCATTAGTTATATAGAGATTTTGATCAAAATTCGCTATTCAGCTATAGACAAATAATTATCAAAACTCCCAAAAAAATAAAAAAGCATTGTTTTAAAAGTTTCCAATAAAATTATCTGGATAGAGTATTTGTCTTTCCACCACTGTATTTTTTTTTGATTTATTTCTAAAAAAATAAAATTAATTTCTTTTTGCGGAAAAAATTTTTTAAAAATTAAATTGGATCGATATATATGATATTTGTCAGTAACTATAAGTAAAGAATTGATACTATCATCAAGTTCAAAAGACAAGGATTCAGCCTCATCATATGTGCTTTTGTTATTTTCACCAAAAAGACTAATAGAATCTTTTGGTATATTGTTGTTTTTTAAAATCTTTACATATAATTCATATGTCATTAAATCATCGTCCTTGTTTAAGTAATTTTTAATTACTGCTTTTTCTTTGCTTAGAAATATTTTTTTTGATTTTCCCTCAGAAAATAATTTGCTTCCATATTCAGCTCTAATTGGATTTCCAGAAAGTATTACAATCGCATCATATTGTTCAATATGTTTAGACAATATTGGGTTAGAAATTTGAAAAATTAGATATAGTGTAAAAACTAATAAGGATAGAGAAATTACACCTATTATAGCTAATAGTTTATCGATTTTAAATTTCACAGACTACTTAAGCTTTTTTTAGAAGAAAATAGAATTTGTTATCCTTTTCACTACTCTCCACAAGTTGATTGCCTGTTTGTTTAGCAAATGACTCAAAATCTTGAACAGCTCCTGGATCGGTAGAAATAACATGTAGTGTTTGCCCAGAATCCATCAAATTTATTTCTTTTTTTGCTTTAATTATTGGTAAGGGGCAATTAAGGCCACTTGTATCAAGTTCTTTATCATAATTACTCATTTTAAACCTCAAATAAGTTATAATATCATCAAGTTATGTGCATATATTAATACATTTATAAATATTAATATAGTTATCTATGGTAGATTTTTTTATGAGAGTTCCGTCATTTATAATACTAACAACTTTACTCTGCGCCTCGAACTTTTCATACGGACAAGAAAATACAGCTCCTAATCTTGGCACCCCTTATGGCGATGTATTAACCCTTGAAGAAGAAAATATTATTGGTTTTGCATCATATAGAAGTTTGCAGAAATATAATTTAATAGTTAATGACCCTCTTGTACAATCGTATATAAGTTACTTGGGTAATAAATTAACTCGTCATACTTTAGATACGCAAAGAAATTATACTTTTTTTGTTACAAAATCAAAGTCTGTAAATGCTTTTGCTTTACCCGGTGGTTATATAGGATTAAATTCTGGACTTATTTCTTTAACTGAAAATGAACAGCAACTTGCTGGAGTAGTAGCGCATGAAATTGCACATGTTAAATTAAGACATGCCGCAGAAATGGTTGCAAATACTGCAAGGACTTCACTTCCAGCTTATCTTGGTATGATAGTCGGTATTTTTTCAGGAAATCCTCAAGCAGGAATGGCTATAATGCAATCTGGCCTAGGTATGTCTGCACAAATGAGTATCAATCTAATAAGGTCTAATGAAATTGAAGCTGATGAATTTGCAGTTGAACTATTTAATAGATCAAATTTAGATGTCGCTGAAATGGCAGATTTTTTTGAAATTATGCAGTCATCAACGTCGGCATTAAACCCACAATTTGCATATTTCTACACCCATCCACTTTATGAAAATAGAATTGCTCGAATAAAATCTAGAAGCACTTATAAAATTAATAACAAAAAAAAACTAACTAAAGATTATCTTTTTGTGAAAAATATTATCGAGGTAAATGAAACTACAAATATTAGTTCACTCATTAACTCTACTAAAAAAGATAACCTATATGATGTACATAAACTATCTCTTTTATATATGAAAAAATCTGACTATAAAACTGCAAAAAAACTTCTACAACCTTATTATGAAAAAGAGAAAGAGAATGTATATTTAGCTGTACTCTACTCCCAATTATTAAATAACAGCAATAATCATAAAGAATCTATAAAAGTATTAGAAAACTTAAGAAAAATTTATCCATTAAACTCATCAATTTCATTTTATTTGGGAGAAATATTAATCCAAAATAATCTAAATCTTGATTACGCATCAAATGTTCTTCTGCAAATAGAAGAATCAAATAAATATAATCCAAATTATCTCAGGTTAATGTCAAAAATGTATAATCTTCAAAAAGATACTTTCAATTCTAAAATATATCTTTCGGAATATCACCTCTTACTAGATAACTTAAAATTAGCAGTACAGGTTCTAAACGATGGTATACAATCAAGAAAACTTACTAATAATGAAATAAGGGTATTGAAGAAAAAAAGGAGTCAGATAATTTGCAAATATCAGAGACCTCTAGAACCAATTTTTGGTGAAAAAACATGTAATTAAAGTAGTTTTTTTATCTCTTCATCGGTACTATAATGTAGCTAATAAATAAAAAGTATGAAAATATTTACATATCTATCGTTAATTATTTTTTTAGGGATCAGTTCTCATGTTTATGCAGACGCTATCAAAAAAGGTAAAAAACTGGCTTTTGAAAGAAAAAAAGGTAATTGCCTAGCCTGTCATCTAATTGAAGATGGTGAATTAGCTGGGAATGCAGGACCTCCATTATTGGCTATGAAAGCAAGATTTCCAAATAAAAAGGATCTTTTTAACAAAATTTGGGACGCAACAAAAAGTAATCCGCATACTTTTATGCCACCTTTTGGAAAGCATGGAATTCTAACAAAAGAAGAAATAAACTTGATAGTAGAATATCTTTATACTTTGTGAGGAACGATTATGAATAGAAGAAATTTTTTAAAAAAAACATTACTTACGACGGCTGTCATAGGAACATCTGCTGGTATTTTACTTACACCAAAGAATCTCTATGCCGCATGGCCTAAAGCAGCATTTGACAAAAAAGATTTATCAGGCGCATTAGAAACTATTTATGGTGGAACTAGTAGAGTTGAATCAACTAAAGTAGAATTAAAAGCGCCTAAAATAGCTGAGAATGGCGCTATTGTGCCAATTAATGTAAAAGCAAACTTGAAAAATGTTGAATCGATTATGATTTTCGTTGAAGAAAATCCACAACCGCTATCTAGTGGCTATAAACTAACCTCTCTTTCTGAACCTAAAATTGGAACAAGGCTCAAAATGGGAAAAACTACAAAAGTAATGGCTGCTGTTAAAAGTGATGGTAAAATTTATACAGCATCTCAAGAGGTTCAGGTCACAATTGGTGGATGTGGTGGTTAACAGAGGAAAATTACTATGAGTACTATAAAAATTAGGGCAAGAGAAAATAATGGATCGGTTACCGTAAAGGCACTTATCAAACACCCTATGGAAACAGGTCTAAGAAAAAATAAAAAAACTGGTGATGTAATACCACCTCACTATATACAAGAAATACTTGCAACAGCTAATGGAAAAGAAGTTATCACAGTTTATTGGGGACCTGCAGTTTCTAAAAACCCATACTTAACCTTTAGTTATAAAGGCGCCAAAGGCGATAAAGTAGAACTACTTTGGGTAGATAATAAAGGTAATAAAGATTCGAAAACAGCGACCGTTAAATGATCATAGGAAATAAAATCATCTTAATTTTTAAAAAATTTTTATTTCTATTAATCGTTTGTTTTTTTTCAATTAATATACCAGTCTATGCTTCTCCTGAAGAAGATTTAGATGAGATTAGAGAATATTTTAATAATCGTTTTCCCAACACACCTTTTAAAGACTACAATAATGGTGCTTATGCAATAGATGCTGGGCTAAGAGAACAATGGGAATCTATAGAAGACTTTCCTCCTTATGAAATTAATGTTGAAAATGGAGAGAAACTTTTTAATACTCCTTTTAAAAATGGAAATACTTATTCTTCTTGTTTTAAAAATGAAGGTATAGGTATAAGACAAAATTACCCATACTATGATGAAGATAAAGGCGAAATCATTACTTTAGAATTAGCTATTAATAACTGTAGAAAAAATAACGGCGAGAAACCACTTAGTTATTATAAAGGTGGTGATATGGGTGATATCTCTGCTTACATGGCATATACATCAAGAGGAAAAGTATTTGATATTGAAATACCTAATAATATGGATGCATTAGATGCTTATGAACAAGGAAAAAAATTATACTTCACTAAAAAAGGTCAGTTAAACTTTTCCTGCGCTGACTGCCATGTGTGGCAGACAGGTGTTACATTACGCGCTGATATTACAAGTCCAGCAATTGGTCACCCTACACACTTTCCTGCATATAGAACTAATACCGGTAGAATGGTTACCTTGCATGAAAGATTTGCCCAATGCCTTAATCAAATCAGAGCTAAGCCATATAGAGCTCAAAGTGAGGAATATAAAAATCTAGAATATTATATGACATTTATTAGTAATGGTTTGGAGGCCAATGGTCCGTCAACTAGAAAATAGATGTGCTAATCATAAAGAAAATGGTTATACTAATCTTATGGTAAATATCTTCAACCGGAGAATTGCTCTACTTACAGTAGCTGTGAGTTTACTACTATCTTCATGCACCACACTTGATTCAATGCTTTCGTCTGAAAATGAGGATGCATCTGAAGTTAAAGAAATTAGTGTAGATCAAAGATTGCAAATATCTATACCTCTTCCTGACAATTCTAAATACTTAAGAGCAAAAACAATAATCTTTGGAGAAGGTGAACGTTTTTCTGGTGTTTTGTATTTATTGCATGATATGGAAATAGAAGAAGTCGTAGGTTTTTATCGTAGAGCAATGACTGCGGATGGATGGACTGAAATAGCCATAGTTAGAAGTGACTTTATATTGATTAATTTTGATAAAGAGGAACGTTTTGCCACTATTAAAGTATCTGAAAGAATGTTTGATAATTCAGCATCAGAAATAACAATTGGACCGAAAACTACTACAACTATAAACAGAAGCTTAAATATAAATAGTAGTGATGATCTACAATCCGAAGAACCTTTTGAAATACAATAAAATCATAAGATAGACATACTAAATTATAGGGCGTACAGGATTCGAACCTGTGACAAATGGCTTAAAAGGCCACTGCTCTACCAACTGAGCTAACGCCCCATCAAATTTTTTCAAGAGTCCTATATTTATTAGGTATTATTTTCAAATCAGCTAAGCTTGATTTTAAATGATCTAAAAACGTATTGTTTTCATACACTGTACTATAATATTCTAT
>CEOQ01218175.1_pt1 | contig 15765 bp, 6 predicted proteins | sample 361351 | NCBI WGS metagenome assembly CEOQ01 (sample SAMEA2619907, study PRJEB7988) | marine metagenome | biome: marine biome (ENVO:00000447); feature: deep chlorophyll maximum layer (ENVO:xxxxxxxx); material: "saline water (ENVO:00002010), including plankton (ENVO:xxxxxxxx)" | depth 60 m | reverse complement strand
TCGCCGCAGCATGAACAAACTCGCATCGATGATGGATGAGAAGGCGATTTCACTCGGCGTCGGCATGCAGATGTTCGATGAGGGCAACCCCACTCCTCTCGGTCTGATGGCCATGCTGGTAGCCGGTATGCTGCTCCTCGTCTCGTTCAAGGTGATATCAGATTGGTTCGATGATTCTGAGAACACCGTGGTCACACTGGAGATATCCTACACTCCCGCAGGCTCATCTGAGAGTACGATTGCATTGATTGAAATTGAGTTGTACGAGGATGAGGCTCCCATCCACGTTGAGAATTTCCTGCTTCTCGCTGAGAGAAACGAATATGACTTCACAATCTTCCATCGCATTATCGACAATTTCATGATTCAAGGTGGCGACTATGAGAGACAGGATGGCACAGGTGGAGGCGCAGCGAAGTGGTACGGATATTGCAATGGCAAACAGTATGACAGTTCCAACAACTTGTACACTTCCGATACCTGTGCCGAGTCAAGTTGGACCATCCCAGACGAGGCCGACAATGGACTACTGCACGAGCCCGGAGTTCTTGCAATGGCCAAGACCTCATCGCCAAATACTGGTAGCAGTCAGTTCTACATCGTTCCCGAGGACAGCACCCCCAGCCATCTGGATGGAGTTCACACCGTTTTCGGACGGGTACTGAGCGGCATCGATCATGTGACCGCAATCAGCGAAGTGCCCACCGACGGTGGCGACCGTCCCTTGGAAGAAGTCCGCTTGATTAGGGTCGCTGTGAACGACTAAACTGGTTCCCATTGGGTCAACTTCATGGATTGAACCAATGCCGCATCACCATAGGTGATGACTTGAGGCAGCCACTACCCTTCGATGCTCTATGTGAGTTCGAGACTACAGATGGCTCGAAATCCAGTTTCGCTGACATCGGTGCGTTGGATAGGGCAGGAGTCTGCAATCTCGCAGAGATACCCGTTTCGATTCGTATTCTTCTTGAATCCGCATTGCGCAAGTGCGACGGATTCCTAGTCACTGAGCAAGATGTCGTACGCATCGCCTCATGGAGTCCGGAGATGACTCCGTGTGAGATTCCATTCAGCCCCAGCAGGGTGATTCTACAGGACTTCACCGGAGTGCCGGCCGTAGTAGACATAGCAGCTCTCAGAGACGCGATGGTTGAGATGGGAGGTGACCCAGAGAGGGTGAACCCGCAAGTCCCCGTCGACCTTGTGGTGGACCATTCGGTACAGGTCGACGTCTCTGGCCTATTTCCCGATGCAAGAGAGCGCAACTTGGAGATGGAGTACCAGCGTAATCTGGAGCGTTATGAGTTCCTTAAGTGGGGGCAACACAGTCTCGACAACTTCCGTGCAGTCCCTCCTGGTAGAGGAATAGTGCATCAGGTCAATCTGGAGTGGATTGCCACTGTGGCTCGCGAGGAAGACGGCATATGGATGCCTGACACTTTGGTCGGTACCGATTCCCATACCACGATGATCAACGGCCTTGGAGTACTAGGATGGGGAGTAGGAGGAATAGAGGCCGAGGCGGTGATGCTGGGCCAACCGATCTACATGCTGCTGCCCGAGGTGGTGGGATTCGAACTGAAGGGATCACTTGGCCCCGGAGTAACAGCCACTGACATGACTCTGCGAGTTGTCGAGATGCTGCGCGAACACGGATGTGTGGGCAAGTTCGTAGAGTTCCACGGTTCAGGGTTAGCCAATCTCAGCCTTCCAGACAGGGCCACTATAGCCAACATGGCCCCGGAGTATGGAGCAACTTGCGGATTCTTCCCCGTCGACCAAGCCACTCTCGACTACATGCTCCTGTCCGGGCGTGAGCCCAGTCACGTCGAGAATGTCAGGAGATACTTGGAGGCTCAGGGGATGTTTCACACCGAGGCCACCACTGCCCCCCGATTCACTTCCTCACTTTCACTCGATTTGTCTACTGTTGAACCTTCACTAGCGGGACCCAAGAGACCTCAAGACAGAGTGGCCCTTTCGGCGATGAAATCGCACTGGAGAAATAGCCTCAACGCGCCTGTCGGGCACCAGGGACACGGCGTGGACGCGTCCCGGAATGCAGACAGCGCGGCTATCGAGGGGCGCGACTGTGAACTCAAGCACGGAGACATTGTGATTGCAGCTATCACCAGTTGCACCAATACAAGCAATCCGAGCGTCATGGTCGCGGCGGGTCTATTGGCCCGCAAGGCCATAGAGCTGGGACTCTCAATCAAACCATGGGTCAAACCGAGTCTGGCTCCTGGAAGCAGAGTGGTCACCGAGTACTTCGATGCCGCAGGACTTACTGAGGATCTAGATGCACTCGGATTCAGCGTCGTCGGATACGGATGCACCACATGCATCGGAAACTCGGGCCCTCTTGACGCCGAGATTGAATCAGCGATAGACGAAGCCGATCTCGTCGTCGGCAGTGTTCTTTCAGGCAATCGAAACTTCGAGGGCAGAATACATCAGAAGATTAAGGCGAACTATCTTGCAAGCCCTCCTCTAGTAGTGGCTTATGCTCTGGCAGGAAATCTCGATACAGACTTTATGTCCGATCCAATTGGACACACTCCTGACGGAAACCCGGTGATGCTGGCTGACGTCTGGCCCAGCGACCAAGAGATACACTTCACGGTGAAGAGCGCCATAGGCCCAGAGATGTTCACAGAGCGCTATTCGGATATCCTCAGCGAGCCACGCTGGGATGCAATTCCAAGCAAGACAGGCTCGCTGTTTGAGTGGGATGAGGACTCCACCTATGTCCGACTCCCTTCTTTCTTGGAAGGCATTGAACTCGTTCCCGCGCCGATTGAGCCCATACGGGATGCTAGGGTGCTGGTTAAGGTAGGAGACTCAGTTACCACCGATCACATCAGTCCCGCCGGAGCCTTCCCCCATCTCGGACCAGCCGGACAGTATCTCATCTCACGAGGTGTTCAGCCCAGAGACTTCAACTCATTCGGCAGCCGTCGTGGGAATCATGAGGTGATGGTCAGGGGAACCTTCGCCAACATCCGTATGAGGAATCAAATCGCACCAGGTACCGAGGGCGGCTTCACCACCCATTTCCCTTCCGGAGAGATTACCTCGATCTATGAGGCCAGCACTAGATACCGAGAGGAGCAGACTCCATTGATAGTCCTCGCAGGCTCGCAGTATGGTACGGGAAGCAGCAGAGACTGGGCTGCTAAGGGCACACTACTACTTGGAGTCAGAGCAGTTATCGCTACCTCCTTTGAGAGAATCCACAGATCGAATTTGGTCGGCATGGGGGTACTGCCCCTGACCTTCGCAATCGGAGAGAGCGCTGAGACTCTAGGTTTGGATGGCACCGAGTCCTTCGATATACCCTCCAGTGCCGAGCTTGAACCTATGTCCTCAATCACCGTTACCGCGACGAGATCCGACGGCAGCCAAATCAAATTCGATGCCGTGGTCAGACTGGACACGCCGGTAGAGGTCGAGTACTACCGCAATGGTGGAATTCTACCTGCAGTGCTGAGGAATCTGGCCGAAGCATGAAAGCCGCCTATCACGCGGAGGAGACACAGGGTGTTGCTATGGAGATGCGCGGAACTGTCAGATTCCGATTCCGGTCGACCGAGAATGACATCGATGTCTTACTCGAGGGCGAGGCTAGGTGGGTCGAGGAATTGAGGCAGGAAATCGGCCTCTCAGGAGACGTCGGGGTACTCCAGCCCCTTGCTGCAAGACTAGCTGACCCGGACGAGAATGAGCCTGAATCAGCCGTTGGTGATTTCGAGCCCGAGGCCCAATCTCCGGATGAGGTTGAGGCAGTTCTGCCAGGACCTCCACCTGACCCATCTAGGATTCCTTCAGTAGTCAGGAAGATTGGCGAGTTCGACCTCGATTCTAGCATGGCCGAACTCGGAGGTCGAAAGCGCAGTGAGCCGGACATTGGAGCTATCTGTGAGATACTGGACGAGTTGGCCGAAGAGGTCGAACCCCTAACCGACACTATGTCGGGCGATCCTCTAGCCGAAGCATGGATTCAACTACTGCTCACCTTGGTGGTCAGGGAGCATGGCCACACCTCTTTACCTCTAAGTTCGATTGAGATGGCAATAGGGGACCGAATCAATAGGGAGGCAGCCGAGTTGGAGATATTCCTTGACAGACTATGGATGATGGGCAGACTAGAGAGGATACACGGTGGCGCGGAGACGGAATACTCACCCAATCCCACTTGGATGCAGTCAACCTGAAGCGAATCTGAATCGCATTTTGACCACTCAACCCCATAGGGGTTGCTCAACTCATCGGGGGCGAAGGCATAAGAGATGACCGAAACTCGGGGGGAGCATGTTGCATACGTCTGAGTCTGCCCGAAACCGAAACAAAGAGGCCCGCAGAGCCTTGATACTGGTCATGTTAATGCTGACCTCCCTGATGGTATCGTTAGTACCAGCAGTGAGCGCTTCACACATCACTCAGTACGCCGTTCAGAGAGACCCGTCACATCTCTCAGTAGGCGATCTGAACTGCGACAATCACAATGATATCGTAGCGGTAAGCGAGATGGGGCATTTTATCTCGGTCCTGTATAATGACGGCTCAGGCAACTTCGCAGACAGGCAGGATGTATTCATCTCCAACAATGTATCACAACGCGCCGGTTTCGTAGACACTGCGAATTCGGTTGATGTCGAAGTGGCAGACATAGACGGTGACGGTGTGAATGATTTGGTATACTACCAAGAGAATATCAGATTCGTCGGAGAGAGTTTCGTTCGACCGGGCAATCTCACTACGATGTGGGGAGACTGCTCAGAGAGAGTTAACCTCTGGAGCGACACTGAAATCACAGTTTCCAATCCATACCATACTGGAATGGAGGTCGGCGACATCGATGATGATGGAAACGACGACATCGTTCTACTCACAAGAGATGCAACTGGAACTAACCAGTATATCCAGATTTACAGAGGTACAGATCCCTCATTGCTGACAAATCAACAGTCTATACCGGTCCCTCTGACCAACGGTATCTTCGTGGAGACACGCTTGGGCCATTGGGGAGAGACGGTTCAGGGCAGCGGAATTCCCGGAGGCGGACTGGGTGATTGCGAGGATTTGGACCTATGGCTACTCCGAACTCCTCCATACAACACTGGCGTAGGAGTCTCTGTCGGACATTATGACAACATGACAGTCTTGGAGTTCGATTGCCTTACCAAGACCTATCCCAATCCGCTTGATGCCACGGCACAGGGCGTACACGATTTCAAACTCGACGCTGAGCACAACGACCCGATTTACGGGATGGATATCGCTGACACCAATGGCAATGGCGAAATCGACATGATTGCAGTAGTGGACGGAATTACTGGCAATATCTCGTACGCAACTAGGTCTGGAGGCAGTTGGAACACACAGAATTATGTTCTCCTTGGAGACTACCTCGGAGCCGATATCACCATAGTAGACGTAAATCGCGATGGCGAGGTCGACTTCTTCGTACCTACAGAGCTTACACTGACCAGAGTACAGGATTCTGCGGCTCAGAATCAGACCTACCTATTGCTCGACAACCTCAGAGAAATCAATACCGTGGAGATAATCCTCGCTGATCCAAATGGTCCAGGCTACCTATCCTCACTCTCATTCGACGTCGGTCGTCGGCCGACCATGGCCATCCCCGGACAACTCGCAGGCGGTGAGAACAGCGCCTACGAAATCATCATCGGACAGAAAGACTACTCATACAGGTTCGCCAACAACGCGATGTGGCTGGATACCCAAGGCTGGGCAGGTGCCGGTGACTTCCTCTCAGTACTCACTTTGGATAATGAGGACGTCGGCATTACTGAAGTGACTGTGGCTCCTGCTGCTTACAACCCATCTACAGGCGATGTGGACGTAGGGGAAGGAACCAGATGGGTCAATGTCACTGTGAAGAACACAGGACTGAATCCACTTGATGGGTCTGTCGATGTCGACTTGGAAGTCAAGGAGGTACTGGGAGGAACAGACACCGTAGTTTACTCTAATGACTTCGATGGAAACGTCGACACCACCAATTGCCCCAATTGCGCCTTCTCTAAGAACTCCTACACCGGGATGTATAGTGCGGGAGCATCATCTTGGCACATAGAGTCCAACTCAACAGCTGCAACAGAAAACGTCTCGTGGTACGAAGCTGACAGCAACCCTACTAATTACTACTGGGCAGGAATGGATTATGACGGCAGTAACGAGAGCGATTCGGGCTACTTCAACAACATGGATGAGGCACTAATCCTAGAGAACGTCGACCTTACCGGCGCAGATGCGGCTTTCATGGACATCTCGGTGATGTGTACCGCCGCCTTCTTCGAACTGTATCTCGCAGAGCAGTACTCAGTGGTTGAGAGATGGCTCTACGAGGACTCCTGTGGTATCGAGGTCTGGTCGGATGGGAATGGCTGGGAATCAGTATTCTTCAATGGCGGCTGGGACAACGAGCGTTATTTCAGAATCCTGTTCCAAGGTGTGGATCCAGAGTATAACACCTACAATAACAACTACTTCTACGAGACAGCCACCGGGTGGCTGAATTACACTGATGGCGGAGACGATTCCGATGACCCGAACGAGGTCGAGTCCATTGACCTGACACGATACGCCGGACAGGTAATCGATATCAGATTCCGCTTCCGCAGCGGTCTCATGGGTTCAGTTGGGCCCGCAGGCTCATCTCAGGATACTGGATGGGATGGATTCGCATTTGACAATATCACCATCAGGAAGAGGGACGTCACTTTTGGAGCCTCTGAGACAGTCAGTCAGACCATCAATTTCAACAACTTCGCTGCAGGTGCGTCCGAGGAGGTCAGCCTGACAGCTGATTTCATCAATAACAAGACCTACTTCATCAAGACCGAGTTAACTAATCCAGTCGGATTCACCAACATGGATGACCTCAATGACGAAATCAGATTCCAACTCATAGTCAACAATCTGTTCGACCCTTGTCTGGCAGAGGAGCACTGGGTGGATCTAGAAGGCGGTGTCCGATACGCTTCGGGTGAGCGCGACATCATCGTAAGAGCAGAGAATTGCGGCAATACGGTTACTGACTTCAAGTTGAAAGCAACACTGGAGAATGCCGAGCCCGAATTGATTTCCATCGAGGACTTCGATCCGAGCGCGGTCGCGACGTGGACAGATGACGGAAATGCCAACGGAAGTAGGCTTGACGACTCCACCACCTCTAACGAAATGCTCCCTCAAAACGTGGGTATTTTCAACAGCCACGCCTACTGGCTGGGAGATCCTAGTGAGGGTTACGGGGACAATTGGAATGAGACTCTGACACTGGACCCAATCCCGGTATCTCAGCCGCGAGCTGACGGCACTACTCCTGATTTTGCATACCTGACTTTCGATTACTTCGCTGAGGGCTACTATCTGAAGGACAGCGCTGGAAACATACTGAATGTCCTGGATTCCGCCAGTCTCGAGATTAATTGGTCGAAGGATGGCGAGATTTACACTGGCAACGTATGGGGTTCATGGATTGATTTGAATGAGAACGGAATCCAGAACACCAATCCGGAAGACCCGAACTTCCACCGTTGCGAGGACTTCGATCTCAACAATCAGCCCGATGAGGTAGAGTTCTTCGGAGACCACTCGGATCAGGACAACTGGGTTGTCTGGTACGACTCTGAGAACATAATGAAGACGATCATTGTCGATCTAACTCACATCGCGATCTTCAACAAAACTAATGAAAACCCCAACTTATGGAGGTCGGAGTGCACCTCAATGGCTGGCTCGGATGTAACTCTGACATGGAGATTCCAGTCGGACGACGATGGAATCAATGGAAATGCGGGCCTAGCAGGTTTCGCTTTAGATAACATTCGTGTCGAGGAATTCACCTTTGAGGACGATGGCTCGTACACGGTCAATGTTACCGGACTCGATGCCGACGAGAAAGAGGCAGTCAACGTAGGAACTCATAACTTCAAGAGCGGGGTCTACAGAATCAATGTGACTACATTGTATGACAACACCGATCCTCTAACTGCATGGTATGGGGAGGACGAGGTAAACACAGCAAATAACTTCTCGACAATCATCTTCAGCATTGCTAGTGCTGACATTACTCTGCTGCAGCCCGATGTTCTGGAGTGTGCCTCTGACATCACCTACGAGTGTGTGTATTCGACTAATCCCGGAGGTACATCAGCCCACGACTTCTCCGTTCCTCTTCTGAACGGTGTTATTGCCGGAGAATATACTCTGAAGATGAAGATAGTAGACCTGTACACCGGTCAGACCGTGTACGAACAAGCCAGTGAGAACGGGCCCTTTGACCTATCACCTCATGAGAGGGCACAAGCAAATTGGACTGCCCCATACAGTTCATGGTACGATGGCCACACCTACAACATCAGTTTCTATGCTGAGATAATGCAAGAGAACGGAAGTATGGAACCATCAGGGAACGACCGCTTCTTTGAGATTCTATTCCATGACAACATAGACGTGGTAATTCTATCTAATCCAACTGATCAGAATCGCTTGCAGAGAGTCAAGGAAGACCTCAGTACCATGGGGATGACCTACACTCAACTGAGATTGGACAATTGGGATACTTATGGGACACCCGATTGGATTGAACACTACAACAAGGTACTCTTGCCGTGGCAGACTGACTACAATGTCTACTACGGAGATTACTACGAGATTCTAGGGGCCACTAGAGATAGTGACGGACTCAGCCTCACTGAGACTCTAGAGGACTACATGTCCGGCGGTGGCACAGTTCAGATGCATCTCGGCCCGTACCGCAACGAGTACCAGCCAAACAGGCTGCCGTTCGGAATGGACATAGCGATGAGGAATCAAGTCAACTTCACTGTGGATAACCGGATTCTTCACACTAACATCACCATCGTCGATCAATTCCATCCAATATTGAGCAATGTCGACCCAATCGCATTCAGCGGAATCAACGGTGGATCTCACGTGGCGCTTGCAGGACTTGACACCGCTCAGGTTCAGGCGACTCAGGTGCCTCAGGTCTGTGGAGGCCGTATTAGTGACCCTACGGGGACTTTCCATACTCTGATTAGAGATTCCGACTACGAATCACAGTCCCTTCTTTCAATATGCAACCGCGGAGCCGGTGGCCTGATTGTGACTACCATCGACGTAGAGAATCCTAGTGTATCCGAGGAGTACGGAGGTGCGACCATACCACTCCTATCTAACCTGCTAGCATATCATTTGACACCTTATCCTGCAGATTTCGGAATTGCTGGAGAGAGTTTCGACCTGACCATCAACGGTGAGACTCAGGCAATCGACACAGTTACCGGAGCATATGCTACTAAGTACATCAAGAGCAACTCCGATCTTGATTTCAGTTTCGTGACTACTGTTGGGGGAATTGTAGCTGACTGGACTCTTGAGTCCGGCAACAACGACTCCGTCACTGGATGGGACGGCATGGTGATAGATGCTGGAGAATACAGCCACACCCAGCAACTGGATCCATCAATCCCCACTTTGGGTAGTTTCTGTGTGGGCGACTCAACCTCTGAGACCAACTGCAGAATCGGAGCCGAGTGGCTACTTACTCTGTATCTGCATGATGATGCCGGTCACACTAGGATGACCTACATCCGCTTAGTAACCGATGACACTCTCGCCGATGAGTTCAGACCGATGGCAGATGCTGTGATGGTCGATGATGCTACTAGCAGCGAATACGTCACTCTGGATGGTACCAAGACCGTTGCTGGCGTAGATTGGCCAATATACAGAGCCAGACTGTCAGACACTGGAGACCTGAGTATCTCATTCGATGCAAGTGCGAGTTATGACCCGGATGCGCCTGAAGGGTCGACAGGAATAGAACTCTACGAGTGGAAGGTATTCTTCGACTATCCATGGGACAGTTCTGACCCTACTCTAGAGGGCCACGTATTCCAGATTCCTGCCGCCGCGGGTGGTGAGGAATGGTCCTATGTTTTCCGTAATCTGACTGCCAGTCCTGACGGCAATCTTGAGAATGAGATTAGAGTTGAATTGATTGTCTACGATAAGGCAGGTAAGCAGAGCGAGAAGCATCGGATGTACTTCATCGTCGTAGGCGAGGCCTTCGGCGATGACGAGCCGATAGTACAGTTCAGCAACCCGGGTCCGAACGATAATCAGAAAGATTCCCTAGTTACAATCTCAGGTACTCTGATTTCCGGTGCCGAGAATAGTGATGTGGTTATCGAAGTCGCTCTGACAGAGGCTGTACTTGACTACACGCCGACTCAGAAGACTACCCAGAAATCAATTGGTAAGTTCAATGCCACAGAGCCCCTGGCTGACGGCCAACAGTTCACAATGACGTTGGACATTTCCGATCTCTACCAAGAGGTCGGTGTTGCAGCGACTGTCTATGTCAGAATCATCGAGGGCGACGGCAGCAGATACGACCTTTCACAGGAATTGGCCATCACTCTAGTTCCTCAATTGCCAGACGAAGAAACAGACGAGGAAGGAGATAGTTCCAATATGCTCATCTTCGCTGGGGCAGGTGTTCTACTCCTAGTGCTCGTGGTCATAGTGACTATGGTCATGAAAGGACGTGGCAGAGACGACGATGGCTCAGACAGCGTCGAGCAGTTCGGCGGTGTAGAGCAGATGGACCCGGTGGAGGCATACGTCCAACAGATGGTCGCTTCTGGGTACGATGAGCAGACTGCTAGAACCTATGCCGAACAGTACTACGCATCATACTATGAACAGCAACGAAAGGGCGGCGGCTGACCCGAATTTAGCCTAGACGCAACTTGAAGTGCTTGCATATGGAGCGGTAGCCATGGACATATCCGGGCACAGCACCGTCGCCGACCTTTCTCTTTCATCCTCCGGCGAGAAGAAGGTTGCATGGGCCCGTAGCAGGATGCCCGCCCTAGCCGCTCTTCGCAAGGCCGCTGAGCGCGACCTGCCCCTAGAGGGTCACAGAGTGGCAGGCTGCCTACATGTCACCAAGGAGACAGCAGTCCTGATTGAGACGATTTCGGCTGCGGGTGCTGAGATCAGCTGGTCCGGCTGCAATCCCCTTTCGACTCAGGATGACGTTGCAGCGTGGCTAGCTAGCGAGGGCTACGGAGTACACGCTTGGTACGACCAGTCAACAGAGGACTTCTACAAGTGCATAGACAGAACTCTCGATTTCAAGCCGACTCTGACACTCGATGACGGGGCCGACCTAATCTATCGCGTACACAGTTCCTTCCCCGAGCTCGCAGATGGGATTATTGGAGGTACCGAGGAGACGACTACCGGAGTGCACCGATTGAGAGCGATGGCGGATGCGGGAGAACTGATGTATCCAGTAATAGCCGTCAACGATGCGGAAACAAAGTGGGATTTTGACAATGTCCACGGCACTGGCCAGTCCACCATTGACGGAATCATCAGGGCAACTAGCGTGCTTCTGGCCGGCAAGGATTTCGTAATCGCAGGGTACGGTCATTGCGGCCGAGGCCTAGCTGCGAGAGCCCGTGGCATGGGAGCTAACGTAATCGTAACTGAGATTGATCCGATTGCTGCATTGAGAGCCGTGATGGATGGTTTCAGGGTGATGCGAATGGACGATGCTGCGGAACTGGGAGATATCTTCTGTACTGCAACCGGGATGAAAGATGTAATTGTTAGTAGGCACTTCGATTCGATGAAAGACGGAGCCATAGTTTGCAACACAGGACACTATGACTGCGAGATCAGTATCTCTGACTTGGAGGGTGCATCGATTAGGTCTAATCAAATCAGAGAGAACAACGAGGCCTTTGAGATGAAAGACGGCCGTACTATCCACTTGCTGGCTAGAGGGAGACTAGTCAATCTAGCAGCGGCAGAAGGCCATCCCAGCGAGGTAATGGACATGTCCTTCGCCAACCAGTTCCTAGCTCTTTGCAGACTCGCTGCCGAGGGAGATGATTACGAGAACACAGTCTACGACATCAGCCCTGAGCAGGATGCTGAACTGGCGACACTCAAACTACAGACAGCGGGTGTCGCTATCGACGAGCTCACGCCCGAGCAATTGGCGTACCTAAATGACTTCAGTGCCGGAACCTAGTCCTCGATGGGCTCAAGCTCCGAATCACTCCACCATTCTTCAGTCCCCGAATCCCCTGATTCCTTGGGTTCACTTACTGAGATTGTGAAATCTGGGAGTTCAGGCTTCCACCTCATTGGCATCTTGTCTCCGGATTCAACTATCAATTCCAATCGCTCGCCCAATGCAGGCATACGATTTGAAATCATGGCATTGTACAACTTGCTGTACCTGATTTCCTCAGGAATGCAGACGCCGCCCGCAGTAGTCTCGTAATCAATCGCTCTGTCGAGATCCAAGGCGTGCCTGTTCAACTTGTGTAGAAGACCCGACAACATTCTCGTGAGTATCATGAAACTCGCTAGGATTAACAAGAACACGAGAATGAAGCCCCATGTCGTTCCTCCTATCAGAGTCATCATTGCGGTTCCGATAATGAAGACTATTGGAGCAATGAATGTGATTAGGAAGAAAGTAGGAGAAATCGGCTTACGTTTCTTCATGTTCCCGATTATCTTCCAGCGCGGATGCTTGGGATTCTGAGGCCTAAATATCTCATCCTCTTCCATCTTCGCAGCCCTAGAGACCATCCTGTTTGCCGCTTGCATCTGGTCCAATTGCTTGCCTGTAGCAATTTCCATATCCTCGCTGTAGAGTTGCTCGAGCAAAACAGCGCACTCGTCATACAGCCCCATCCTGACGAGGATGGCAATCTGCTCGATCAGGGGGGCGACCTCGTGCGGTGCGAATTCACGCCTCTTCTGCCACCAAGCCAGGCCCTGCTCCAACATTCCCAGATGATCGACTAGAAGGACACCGCCGAGTTTCCACGGATCGAACGGCTCGGGATCCAGTTCGACGACCTTGCGCAGTGCGGCCATTGACTTGGCTGCCTGAGATAACTCAGGCATCTCCTGCCTGCCTCTACTGTCGGGCGGCAGAGACCAACGGGCAACTCCCATCCAACCGTCTACGTGAGTGGGGTCGATTTCTACGACCCTTGTCGCAGTTTCTAGAGCTCCGGCCCTATCTCCACTCTCCTCTGCCTCCAAAGCGTCGAGCCAGACCATCTCGGCAGTATCGGCCACATCCGATGCTAAGGCTACAGATGCATCAATGCTCGGGTTGGTCAGCGACCCTTACCCCGACCCCTTCCTCGCTTGCGTGGCTTCCAACCATCTCTTGGATTGGGTCTGCGCTGCCTGCCCTTAGTTTTCCTAGATCCCTTTCCTTCTATTGGCTTCCTAGTGTCGCAGCGATTGCATATTTCTCTCTTGGCAAAATTGTGATTCTTGCATTTTGGGCAGTTCCAGTCACCAGGCTTCATATTGGGGTTTTCGAAACCTTTTGACTTAGCGGATTTATGTCCACGTGTATCTCCTCTTCCACCTCCACCTCTGGGTTTCGGCTGCTCACAATTTGTACGATTGCAGACTTTCTTGTTCGCAAAATTGTGATTATTGCACTTAGGACAGATCCAATCACCAGATTTCACCGTAGAACTTCTGGAATTCTGCGACCTATCCTTCCCTCCTCTATATTCCCCCATTCGTCTTGGTTTTCTACTATCTCGCCTGTGCCGGGGTACAATCTCTACAGGCGAGCCGATGGCCTTCGAGCCATCTATCCCGTCTGCAAGGGGATAGAGGTGAACCAGCGGCTCATCTGCGGGGCCGAGCACAGTCTCCACCTTGCCGAGGGTCTTTCCTCCCGCAATACACAGTCTTGCTCCAAGCCTAGGCGGCTTCCCCTCAAACGAGATTAGCAGACCACCCTCATGGGACTCTCTCGAGACCCTGCCTTCGAAACTCACGCCTCAGTCCCGCCGCACTCCATACATGAGGGCTACTACCACGGCAACTAGGACCAGTGGCAGACCAGCGGCAGGAAGCAGACCGCCGTCCTCCTCTTCGCTGGGAGGTGGCTGGACCTGTTCGACCTCAAACAGGTGAGAGTTGTTCACAATCTCCAAGACTTGCGAGCACTTGCCCGAGGAGTCGCATCCCTCGACCACAACTTCATGTTCGCCCTCGCTCCACAGTCGGAAGTCGATAGAAGGCGTAGCCCAAGTGTTGCCAGAAGAACCGACCGACCCGGTGTTTGAGCCATCGATAGACATGCCGAACGTAACTTCTTCACCGTCCGGATCGCTGTACTGCCCCTGCATATACCATTCAGGTCCATCCCATTCAGAACTCGTTATCGTCAACAGAGGTGGAGAACTCTCCTTGACCAAATCGATGTCATAGATGTGCTCCATAGAGTATACATTCGAACTCGATGCAATCCTGACCCACACATCGACCTCACCGGGAACCACGTTTGTAGCCGGTAACTGCACAAGTGCTTCATCGGTGAAGGTGACACTCACCGAGGGGGATATCTGACCATCCTGGATTAGAGCTAATTCGAGTTGTAACTCAGGCCATTCGGATGTCGGAGTGATGGATATCGGATGTGGGTCGGACAGAGTCATCTCAGATGTGCTGATTGAGAATGGCACACCCAGATTCCAAGTTCTATGGCCAGAACTCTGTCCTGCAGAATCAATTGCTTCGCAGGAGACTTCGCCAGAACCCCCTCTCGGAATCTCAGCCCACCACGAACGGTCAGCACCCTCGCTCAGTTGCAGCGAGGGGGCTCCGGTGCATCGGACATCCAATTGAGTCACGCTACCCTCGTCTGAGAACCACGAGGACACATCATCCCAGTCTGCCCATACATGCTGACCCCCGCTTGGGGATGGGAACCATGCACCGTCGACCGGAGCACTAACGGTCCATTCTGGAGGTTCATCTACCGGAATCGGAGCTGTGGTAAAATCCGCGAATAAATCCTCTCCTAATGGCCAATCTTCGAGTTCAGTATCTGGCAGAATCGTGAATCGCTGACTACCATCAGATTGCTCCTCGAGAGTGTAGGTTGAGGAACCGTCTCCCAGACAGGTTCCACGGATAGGAGCAGGAATCACAGATTCCTCCTCGAAACTGACATCTCTGCCTTCACACTCCTCCCACATATCAAGCCGCAAATCTTGAGTGACTGGGAAGTTGAACTCCAGACTCGCTCTGGTCATATTCGAAGCATTTAGGACTAGCGTGAACTGATTTCCATCAGCCACGCCTGGAATGTTCATTGTGGCATTCAACCAGAGTTGGATGCGGCATTCATCGACTCCGTCAGAGGAAGGAATGTCGGTATCACAGTCTCGATTCTCGTCGGGAGTGACTGGGATTTCCTCGCAGTCATTACCGAACGCGGATGTACAGTCCCTAATCTCAGAGTGTCTAGGTGGTACGATGTTGAATTCCTGAATCTCGACTCCGTCCTCTTCCCAACTGGTGTTCTTCCAACTGACTCCTTCGCCACCTCTGTGATAGTCACCATCCCTAATTCCTATCCGAGTCAGAGTGTGTTCAATGCACTCGCTGGCCAGCGCCCTGAAGATTTCTCGCTCATCGGTGGACAACCAACCATCACCCCCGTCATTTGGATCAATCTCGGCCATGAAATCGTCCATGGTCGTCCTAATTTCATCGGCCAAGGATGCGTTAATCCAAGCAACAGCTCGCACATTGGCAGACTGCCAATTCGGACTGATATCGAAAACGAACTCCGCCTTGGTGTACTCGAACATATCTTCGAAGGTGATTGAGCCGCATTGATCCTCCAGTGAACCGCCCCCTCCAAATTGT
>CEOQ01254902.1_pt1 | contig 15766 bp, 14 predicted proteins | sample 361351 | NCBI WGS metagenome assembly CEOQ01 (sample SAMEA2619907, study PRJEB7988) | marine metagenome | biome: marine biome (ENVO:00000447); feature: deep chlorophyll maximum layer (ENVO:xxxxxxxx); material: "saline water (ENVO:00002010), including plankton (ENVO:xxxxxxxx)" | depth 60 m | reverse complement strand
TGGAACAATTAAAACAAGAGAAAGAGACCTATATAATGCATCGGGGAGCACAATTTGTCTTAGGTCAAGTACAGAGAGGTACTCACTCAGGGCAACCTGCTATTCGCCGGATTTCATGGTGTGGTGCAGCAGAACCAACGTTGTCAAGATATGGAAAAGATCCTCGACTATTGTCTGTGGCCAGCCAATTACTGGGGGCTAAAAAGATGAATCAGCTAATCAATCAGGCTCATTTTAAATTGCCCGGGGACGAAGTATTTTTTGAATGGCATCAAGATAGTACCCATCGCGGTTATGGTGGGAAATATTGGCAAGATATCAACGGGCAAGGAAGTTATGTGCAAACCCTGATAGCACTGGATGAGATTACTAGTACTAATGGCCCCGTTTGCTTCATTCCTAATTCTGTTAAATTGGGGCATCTGGATCTACCCCAAAATCTGAATAACTGTTTAGCAACAGGAAAAATCAGATTAGAAGATGCCATTCCTATTGAAATGCAGGAGGGAAGTTTAGCAGTTTTTCACCCTTATGTTATTCATGGTAGCGAGCCTAACCGCTCAAAAGAAACACGCCGAGCATTCATCAATGGATATGCTTACCCGGGGGCTAACGCTAGAAAATATCCTGGAGAAGGCGCTGGCCGAATTGTTGTCAGCAAACCGTCGCTAAACTAACCATTATAGTTGAGATGGAGATTAATAAAGCAGCTTTGCAGCTTACTTTTTTCATCTCCATCTCAACTAATCTGCTAGCACTAGAGCATATAGACAAAAAGCGAGTACTCGCAGTAGAAATATTGTCTTTTAGCTTTGGAGGTTTCTTGGGATATTACGGAACCCAAGTAGGTAATGGTAAATATGAAATTGGATTAGGTTTGGGTTATTTTGAGCCTAATGGTGAAAATGTAAATGCAATTGGTTTTTATCCATCCATACGGGCTTTTCACTTTGGTCGCCCGAAAGGTGTGTTTTATGAAGCTGGATTTGGTCTGGGAAGATTCAACTGGGATTACAAAGAATCATCTCAACCAATAAAAAAAATATTGTTGTTTCCTTCACTCTACCTTGGATACAGAGTAGTATCATCAAAATTAGGGTTAACTTTTACATCCTACCTTGGAACAAATTATATTTCTAGTTCATTGCAAGCACCAGATGGAAAGGTTGCAAAATTTGGAGACATTAGGCTAAATCGTGGCTTATCACCAGCGTTAGGTATGGAGATAGGGTATTTATTTTGATATCAATCTTTTTTAAGGAAGATTAATAATCAACTTTCAGAACCTGAATTAAAAAAGTGAGGGAATAACATGACCGAAGAGCAGAAATATCTATTTGATCTTCAAGGGTATATTGTACTGAAGGATGTTGTACCATCATCTGTTATAGCGAGATGTAATCAATCACTAGATCGACTTGAGGATATGCGTCCCCAAGATTTCCCTCCACCTCTTTGCTTAGGAACACAAAAAACAGAAAAAGAACTCTATATTTCTAATATTCTGGAATCTGATACTGCTTTCAATTTTTTGATTGATATTCCTGAAGTTTTATCAATAATTGATGGTGTGACCTATGGTTCATATCGACTTAATCACACCTATACTATCTATCGGTGGGCAGACGGTTATTCAGGCTTACATGGGCACAATACCCCAATCAGTTATAAATGCCAGTATCATTTCCGCGATGGTGAAATGATTTCAACCTTAACCAAGGCCGTCTTTCCATTAATTGATTGTAGGGTTGAGGATGGTTGTTTTGCTGCTATTCCAGGGTCACATAAAAGTAATTTTAATCGGCCTTGGGGTAACCATCCTGATGAAAACCCAGTTTTGATGCCAATCCTAGCGGATGTTGGAGACGCTATCATTTTCACTGAAGCGTTAACACATGGTTCTGTGGTCAATACTTCAGGTCGCCCACGACGAACTCTTTATTACTGTTACAGCGTTGGCTACATGCCAGACTGGGGCGGACAAGGATTAACCTTTAGTGATCACGTTATGGAAGGTTTGACAGAAGCTCAAAAAGAAATCATCCGCCTAAAATAAGTATTTTGCCTTGAACAAGTAGTATCTGTAATAAGCATTCAAGTAATTGTAAATTTCGTTTTGAGGAATATATTAAAATTAAGAAAAAATTCGGTATTTCTAATCATTCTGGCTTATCTAACGAGCATCGTTAATGCCGAAGAGTCAGTAAATGATGTTTTAACAAGGGATACTATATTTCCATCTGATCGAGTTTTAGACGTTAAAATTACCATCGACCCCGAAGATTGGAATACTATTTGCCATCAAAGTCGAGACTTTCGGACTGCATTAGCCGATAGGCGACAATACCATCCCATTGCCCATCCTTATACATACGTCGAAGCCATGGTTTCCATTGATGGAATTGGATTTGATCGTGTAGGCATTCGCAAAAAAGGATTTATTGGTTCTCAAAATCTAACCCGACCATCACTCAAAATAAAGCTAAATCACCTAGATAAACAGGGCCAGATTGATGGGGTAACGAATTTGACTTTTAACAATAATCAACAAGATACTAGTCTGATTAGTCAATTTATGGGCTATGGATTGTTTAATGCGGCTGGTTTGCCTGCCCCACGTTGTGCTTATGCACACTTGAGTGTCAATGGTCAGAGTTTAGGTATTTATTCACATGTAGAAAGAATACATCGATCTTTTCTGAAGCGAAATTTTGGTGCTGATGACGGAGTCTTATATGAGGGAACCGTAGTAGATTTTTTTGAAGATTGGTCAGGAAGTTTTGAAAAAAAACTAGGCAAAGACAAAATAGGTCGTCCGAGAATTAAACAGCTAATTCGTGCGCTACAGCTCGATAATCATGAAATTGAAAGTGCGATGAACGATTTGATTGATCTAAACTCTTTTTATCTGTTTTGGGCAATGGAAGGATTACTAGGTGCTTGGGATGGTTACTCAGGAAATAGTAATAATTTTTTTGTTTATTTAAATTCAGACACAAATAAATTTCACTTTATTCCTTGGGGAGCAGACAGTTTATTTGAGCGATTCAGTCACATCAAGGACGATAGGAAAGATCCTATTTCTGTCAAGACCAAAGGGTTGGTAGCACACAGGCTATACCAATTAACATCAGGTCGCCGGCGCTATGAACATGCATTAAGAGAAATTTTAGAAAAGCATTGGAGCGAAAAAGATCTTATATCAGAAACAGAAAGATTAGAGGAGTTACTCAAACCCCATCTGTTAATTTATCAAAAATCCAGAATCAGCTTTCAAACTCAGAATAAAGCCAAAAGTAAACGGAACGAGAGAGATTTCGATCAATCGTTAGAACAATTTATCGAATCGATAAAAAAGAAAAAGAAATTTATTCGTAAACGACGAACTGAAATTATGAGGGAAATTTCCGGAGGAATGCCAGAGTGGGATACTGATCCGGAATTACCATTTCTCATTAGTGGTATGGAGAAAGCTATGTCATTTTTCGCTGGTTGTATAGGTGGAGGGTGTATTGGGTTTTCTGCAGCAATACTGGTTGGTTGGCTGATCGATCTTTAGTCTCAGGATAAGATTTATCTCTATCTGAGTAATTAACATGTCAAATCATAGATTGACTACAAGACAATAATTAATTATCCTAGAAATAGCTCGAACTAATTTGTTTCTTCACTATTACTTTTAGTTTCACCATCTTTTATAAACTGTGATTACGTGATTTTATGCTCAACTTGCGACAGCTCCTTTTTCAATTAATTCGATTTCCGGTTGTTTTAGTAATTCTTGGCATCTTTGTGTTAATCATAGGTCACGGTTGTGTGAAAGAAGACCCAGCTGAAAAATTACCCACTTCCGATAGAGGTTCAACTCTTATTTCAAAAGTTGATAGAAAAGACACTGTAATTTTTGATCTTGGTGGTAATGTTATTCCTGATCCACATAATCTCAATCCATTGGTCCCCTCACCAACAGGACCTGGTATGCATCAGTGTGTGTGGGAACCTTTGTTTATTTTGAATTATGAGACAGCAGAAATTGAGTCCTGGATTGGAGAATCCTTTATATCTAATCAAGAACTTGATGTTTGGACGCTAACGATTCGACCTGATGTTAAGTGGTCGGACGGTGAAGCCTTTACGGCAGACGATATTATTTTCACCATTAATACCCTACTTGCTGATGACACTCAATCTCTTGGAGATTCCGCTAGTATGCAACAGTGGGTCGAACGAGTTGAAAAGGTTGGACTTCTGAAGATCATATTTTATCTGAAGAGCCCCAACCCTCGTTTCAAATTAGATTATTTTTCGGTGCGAGTTGGTGGTAGCATGGTCATCTTACCAGAACACATATGGAGTGATAAAGATCCTTCTACTTTCAAGTTTTACGATCCCAAAAAAGGGTGGCCAATTGGTACAGGCGCCTACCGCTTGGTCAGTACTAGTATGAACGAGGTTGTTTTTGATCGTCGAGACGACTGGTGGGGAGCCAAGTCAGGCTTCCAACCCTTGCCCGAGCCTAAACGTTTGATTTGGTTAATTACGGGCGTAGAAGAGAATCGGGCTTTACTGGCGGCGAATAGCGAACTCGATAGTCTTACTGATATAACATTGGGTGCGTTCGAGAGTATTCGTGCCCAAAATTCTAATATAGTAGCCTGGAAAGATGAGATGCCTTATGCATGGCTGGACCCTTGCCCAAGGCAGCTATCGGTCAATCATACAATTCCTCCTTGGGATAACCCAAAAATGAGGAAGGCTATTAGCTTGATTATTGATCGACAGCAGATTGTTAAAATCGCTTATGAGGATACCTCATTTCCTTCCAAAACAATTTTCGTTGAGTATCCAGCAATGAAGCCATATATAGATGCTATTCAGGACCTTTGGATCGACCCAAAAAGTAACGTTTCAGCCGGGCGGCAACTAATTGAAGCTGAAGGTTGGCAACTCGGAAGCAACGGATATTACCAAAAGTCAGGTGAAGAACTTTCTCTGAACATACAAACACATGCAGCGGCAATTGAGCTACGACGAGTAGGAGATGTGATTGTCGAACAACTAAGATCGGCAGGGATTTTGGCTACTAATCGTGCTATTACTGGAGCAACTTGGCAGGAGAATAAAGCTTTTGGTAAATTTGAGGCCGTGGTAGATTGGGATGCTTGTGGATCGGTTAATGAACCTTGGTTGTCGATGAATCGGTACACTAACCGATTTCTACGTCCCGTTAACCAAAGGTCTCCTAGTGGTAATAACCATGTACGCTGGAGTGGTAGCCGAGCAGATAAATACAGTGAAATTGTGGCAAAAATCGGGGTTATGCCACTTGGGGATCCGAAAATTGAGGCTATGGTAATCGAGGCCATGAAACTCTTTATGGATGATCAAGTAGTAATTCCAATAACTCAGGCCCGGAAACTAGTCCCGTTTATTACCACTTATTGGGAAGGTTGGCCAACAGCTAAAAACAATTATTTTCATCCACCAACTTGGTGGATGAGTACACATCGGATCATTCAGGGCCTAAGAAGGACTGGAAACAACCCTAATAGAAAATAAATGCTGTCTGACCTTATATCCTACTTGTACTAACAACAACTATTTGCTAGACACCCTTGGCGCTTAACCGACCAAAATTTCCTTTTTCACGGGCTTTCTATCTTAAAATTGAGATTCTCTAACATTTTGCCAGGCTTTTAACTTTCCATACTAATTGTGTAAGATTAATCTATGATATGAAATCCATTTCTCACTGATCCTCTAGAGACTTTGATGAGGTTTTTATAATTTTATTATCTTCCCTGATTCTTACTGACCTATCTATATAGAACAGATTCTCTTATTTCGCTCTTCAATTACTGTTTCTCAAGAGCAGAAAGGCTAAACTCGTACGTAGCCGAAGACTCAGCTATTTAGCGACCCAAAAATCAAGATCAATAGACTCCTTTGTCTTATCAGTAGTCATTTTTTAAACTTGGTAACCTTGAACTCTTGTTGGTAGGATTATTTCTACATCGTATTTTCCCGAGCTAATTCTATTTTATTACGATAACTCCGTATGAGTCTTTGATAAAATCCGTCTATTTTTGACCATTCTGTCGCATTCATACTTTGATATTGATGTTTTTTCTTTTCTGCAACTACGTTTCTGATGAGTTCTTTATAGTGTGTGACATCATGCTGCTTGCTAGTATTTATCATAGTAAATCTCCTTAAATTTCTAGTTTTGTTTTCTTGAGTCTGTAGACAATTTGAGTCAGGTTAGAAGACTTTTAGCCCATAAGCTTGTTACCGCTTGATTTTTCAAAAAACACCACTCCCGAGGATTAATGTTAGGAATACTATTTGTGTTTTATACTGGTCGAGTGATTTGTTCGCTAGCCCGACGGTACGTAGCAAATAATTTCAAATTGCATAGTATTCACCCCTTAGGTCCACTGGTCTCCTCTCATATAATTCAGTCAGCAAAGAAAATAATCTAATTATCTGAATCCTTCAATTTATTAATAGAAGAGACGAAGGTGAAAAAAGTGAAATAAAAACTGGTTTTATTATTTGCATTTTCACCAATGGAAAAAGGCATAGAAAATTCAAACTTATTCCACCACACCAATTTCATTTTTTGAAACCAATATATCTTCTAATTGATTTGTTTACAGTGTTTCATGCTCTGTCGTCTCTAAACGAGAACCGTAGAGATTTGGCCTTAGAACCTCTACATTACGTGTTCAGAGTAAAAATCCAATCGAAGAGAAAATGCATCACTGACCTATTATGAATCTAAACTTAGAGCTCAAACAGTGATAGTGGTAAGTAGGAAAATAGAAGCTGGTTATTTTTCTGTTTTTATTGTGATAGGCAAGACTCCTATAATTTACGATTATTTCCTTATCGGTGATTGTTGGTATAATGTTTAGTAATAAACACTGTCTTGAATGATGCCGAAGATTTTATCGAGAATTTCAACATACTCATTTCACTAGAGATCATAGAAGTTTAGTAAGAACAGATGAGATTAATAATATTTTTACGTGCCTTGATATTTACAAACAGTTAAATTATTGCAGTTAAATTATTGGACCTGACGGATATAAGAAATTTTTTCAATCCAACCTAGACATACTGTTTAGCTTTCTATTGAACAGAGGAGTAGCAACTACAGAATTAATTTTCAAAACATCTTTTGGTGATCATTACAGAAGTGAGACTAGAAATAGAAGAATAAAATTTGGAGAATTATGAGAAAAATATTGCTAGTAATAGTTTTTTCCCTATCCTATTTGCCGGTACATATCGTTTCTGCTCAAAATAATGAAAAAACAAGTCAGAGACAAATCAATACGAAGCACTCAATAGTACGTCGTATTTTTACTAATGGTAGGGTTGGTATGGGAGTAGGGTTGCCATATGGGTCACCGTTTTTAGGTTTGGGGATGCAATTTGATATTAGTAATCGTTTGGCTTTGCTTGTTGGCAGTACCAAGCTCGCAGGTTGGATGGGAGCGGTAGGAATTCGGTACTATCCAGGGACAACTAAACAACGTCTACGGCCACACCTGTCGGCACATGCATGGCCGTATGGGGGGGCAGTCTATGTCGGTTCCGATTATGACGCTGGTCAGAAAGGGGGGGTTGTTGCTACTTGTGGTTTAGGAGGATTCGGAAATATAAAAACAAGTGATGGATTGATAGACGGATTGAGCTTATTACTTGGCTTTGGTTATGGTTTTTAAAATCCTATTTCTTTGTGGTAGCGGATAGAATTAACTGTCAAAGAGTTTTTCAGTTGATGTGTGAAGTTCAAAAAATCATAAACAAAAAGGTAACAAGCTCTCGTACATTTCCTTGGCGGCATCTTCAGTGGGGAGATTCCACAATCTTTGGCTAAACATTTCAATCGAGAAGTCCCCACAATAGCCATGTAATTCCAATCGATTTAAGATAGAGCTTAAGTCCAAGCATCCTTGGCCAGGAAGGACTCGATCTCGATTATGGTCACAAAATTCAGCGGGTATGTCTTTCATATCATTGATGTGTACATGCTTAATCAGAGAAACATTTTCAATGCTAAGCTGATCAAACTTGGTGGGTGTACAGTAATAGTGTGCCGTATCAAACAATACGCCTACATTTAACATACCGGATCCACGAGCAATTTCAGCTGCCGTACGTAATGACTTAACAAACGGTGACCAATTAAACTCTATACAGATGGTAACACCAGTATCTTCAATTTTATGCGCCACTTCAGCCACGATTTCTGACATTTGCTTTAGCGGGTCGCTTATTTTCTTACTCGGACCATCAGTCCCAACCACCAGAATAGAACCACCCAACTCGGCAACCATATTCGCATTTTGTATAATTTGTTGATTATGAAATATCCGTTGTCTGGATTCATCAAAACAAGAAATGGTACTTTCAAAACCGCCAATGCAGGTTAAGCCTGACTGACGTAGCATTTTTTTTATTTGTTCTAAGCTGAAGCCTAATGCCATTTTATTTTTTATTTGTGACAGAGAAAACTCCACCTTTTCAAATCCCGCTCTTCGGTAATCGTGCAAACGTATTTCTAAATCAACATCTTGGGTCGAAATAGAGTTAATTGCCAACTGAGAACGCCTCATTGAACACCCCTTGAGTACCAGTCTTCTGTTTTCCGTACTTAAGACTGTAACTACTACACAATTGAATTTTATTATAATAAGTTTAGGCCTAATTCAACTCAGTATTGGATGGAATTAGTCTTTAACAGGTGTGGATTAATTGGAAAAACTAACCTTGGTTGTTATGGTTTTCCGTGTTAGTCATAAAAATAAACATAATTTTTACTATAATCCAAAACTAAACAAGGATTGATAATAGTTCATCCCACCAGAAACTGGAAATTCAACGACTAAAAATTTTATATTTGAGGAGTTCTCGGTATCGGCGTTTGTGGCGATACTATCCTTCGACGTTCAGGTGTTAACCTATCCAGCAACTCGGGTGAAGGATGATAACCATGTCGAAAATTACCCCAAGATGGGCCATATCGGTAAACAATAACGCGACGTTGCCCTTCGTTAGTTCTATTGGCTGAACCATGAGTACAGCAATCAACAAAGAGTAATGCATCCCCGGCTTGCATGTGTATTTCAGTAGCAGCTCTCATCATAGACGGACACTCACCTTTTGCTCCCATGCTGAATTGACTAAAATCAGGATTGGCAAAATTACTTTTATGACTACCAGGTACAATGACTGTTCCTCCATCGCCTGGGCCAATATCTGTTAAAGCGATCAAGATATTTATTTGATTGCAATGAAATTTACCATTGATATAACGAAATTGGCACCGACTGATTCCAAGTTGTCCTCCGTTATGTAACCCGATACCTTGTCCTGGTTGTCGAAAATTGAGTAAATTTTCATCAATAAACATTGGCCCGTGCATTTCGTCGAACGAGCCTTCTCCTCCAATAAAAAACCTTGCTCGATCGAACCAAGATGGATGGTCGATCAATTTTTCGAATGGCTCCCCAGCTTCGTAAATCTGTTGATAGTTTAAACCGTCGTTGTCTCCATAGGTATGTCCATGGATATAACCATACCACTGGCCAGGATTCAATGACGGAATATTATCTGCACACGAATTGAGTTCATCTATTTCACTCTCAGTTAAAGCGCCTTCAATATGTATGTATCCTTGTAAGTCAAAGAGGTAAATATCCATATCAGTGATCATATATTCTCCACCTTCCTGATGTGTCTAATAATTAAATAAATTAGAATAGTTGACAGAATTAAGCTAAATAATTTAAGCGACTAAATTTAAATTAATCTGGTCCAATTTAATATCTTTTCGCTGGCGATCAAGAAAAATGGATACCTGTTGGTAGCCGACCTGTGCCAGTATTTTCAGTCCTTTTTCAAACTGATCTCCGACTCTAGTCGGATCATGAGCATCAGCCCCGATTACAACTGGGATCTGTCGCTTTTTCATCTCTTCGAGCATAAACAATCCAGGATTCATTTCCGGTATCGATTTATACAAGCCTGAGGTATTGAGTTCCATAGCAGTTTCAGTTTTAGCGATTCTGTCTAGGACGGAGAGAATATGATCTTTCAATGGTTCTAAATCCCAATCATTTGGCGCTACATTTTTAACTAAGTCAGGGTGAGATAAGGTGTCAAACAAACCAGTTTCGGCAGCTAATGCCAGATGATGAAAATATGTCTTCTGGAAATCTCTTATGTTACCTGTAAAATAACGATCTTGATACTCCACTAGGTGAGGGTGGACCGAACCAAGCACATGATGTAACTCCGCTCGGTCGTGTAGATCTTCCAACCAAGACTCCATACCCGGAGCATAATCACTTTCCAATCCTAGACGGATGTCAATTCGACCTTCCCACTCTCTTCGAGCTAAGTCCACCATATCAATATAGTCTTCAAATTGTTGGATAGTCATACGGACATTTGGTCCCCAATTTTCAACAGGATTGTGACAAGTAACTATGATACCTTTCAATCCTCGTTTTTCTGCTACCGCTGCATATTCTTGTGGTAAACCACGTGCATGCTGACAGAGAGGTGTATGCATGTGAGATTCGTATAGAATGGGTTTTGTTTTCAATATTTATTCTCTCTGATACTTCTAAATTTTACGCTTAGCTCTGACTGCTTCTGATATCTTAGTCATTTCAACCTCAACAGTCTGGACCAATTTGTTCTAAGAGTCAATAGGAACAACTACATAAATTGAATAATGTATACTGACCTATCTGGATCTGCAAGAAAAAGTAAATTTCACCTCAAAACGAGTGAAAATCTAGTGAATAGGGTCAAATGCTGTAATTTTTGAGGTGAAAAGGCTACGAACTATGCTAGTCATTGAAAAATTACTGGACTGTATTTCATATCTTCTAAATGTGAAATGTAATAATTATTAGTACTCCGAATTGGATCGGCTCGTTCATCACGAAGGTGAACAGCAAAACTCCATCTTGATTTATCCGAAATATTTTCTTGACTGCCGTGGTATGTCAAACAATTATGAAGACTGACACTACCCATCGGTAAAGGAACAGAAGTTTCTTCCCACTTTTCTTCTACTACTGTTTGTATACTTGTCCGAAGTGTGTCCTGGTCAGAACTAAAAAAATCTCCCTCTCCTAAGAAACCCCATTTGTGAGAGCCAGGCACGAATTGAAGCGGTCCGGATTCTTCACTGACATCACTTAATGCAATCCAAGCAGTGAAGAGTCCTTCACTTTTCTGCCAAAATTGCCAGTATTGACGATCTTGATGCCAGCCAACACGACCTGAACTTCCTGATCTAGGTGGTTTAATGAGTAATTGGCTAGCCCACACTTGTACCATTTTAGATCCTGTTATATTGGCAATACTTTCGCCAAGTTTAGAATCAACGAGCATAGTATAAAGAGCGTGGTTGGCTAAGTGAGCATCGTTAATTTTGCACAACTTGGTATGATCGAAACCAGGGTGAGAGGAAGGTTGAGACCCAGTGTCGAAGATTCCATCTCTTACAGCCAACATACCTTTTCGTGCGTCCTCGATAAATTTCCGGCCGATGGCTGAACCCGGCAACACACAAAAACCCCGTTTAGCATATTGTTCAGTTAAAGTCATAGTATCGAATTAGAAATCATGTACCTTTCTAACTTGTGGTATATCAGTCTAAGCAATTTACTCCATTTTTCTGACCCTATACTATATCAAATTGAATAATTTTGCTAATTAGCTTAGAATGCTAGATGATAGGTAGTACTATTCCATCTCTGTAAAAATACGTGTTAGTAATGGCGAGCAATTCATGATTAAGCCTTTCTTCATTGGTCTAGCTGGTGGGAGTGGGAGTGGTAAGAGTACATTAGCTAAGTCTTTGAATTCCCATTTGGGCACTAACCAAACCAGTATGTTTTGTCTAGACTGGTATTACCATGACATCTGTAAACAACCAAAATTGGATGATGGATCAATTAACTTTGATCATCCCTCTGCACTAGACCAATATTTATTGATTAATCATCTACAGCAGTTGAAAAAAGGGCGAAATGTGAATGCACCTATCTACAATTTGGCAACTCATCGCCGGTCAAAATCAACCAGAAAAATCGTAAATAGGCCAACGATTTTCATCGAGGGGTTACATACGCTCGTTTTGAGTGAAGTTCGCCAGATGCTCGACTTGAAGATTTTTATCGATTTATCAGATGATATTCGTTTTATACGTCGTTTATTACGAGATAAATCTGAACGAAAACGGAGCCTACAAACCGTGATCAATCAGTACCTTGCTACAACGCGACCAATGTACATAGAATGGGTCTTACCTAGTCGTCGATTCGCTGATGTGGTCCTTTCAGCAGAAAATTCGGTCTCAGAAATGAAGCAAACGGTGCTGAGCCAAATACAAGCCACAAGCAAGACTAGAAACTAAAATAAGAGTAGTTCATTAAGGTATTTGAATATTTATAACAGTCATTTTTTGAGTCAATCTATTACTATTGACTCGGTATTCATTATTGAAGAGTTTACATTGGCTGTTGTGTTATGTGATGCAGCATTTCATTCAAATAATATCGATTCTCATTTCAACTTGTATCTGGCTAACTTACGATCTCTCTTTGGTATCTATAAGATACTGAAATTTAGCCCAATGGCCATATTGTTTTAGTTAATAACCTCAGTTATACCATTAACACGCACATCTGGTAGTAGGCATTTTACGTATCGACCATTGTCATTAAAATCTATTGGGATTTTTGTTCGACAAAGATCGGTTTCCCGACTACATCGACCGACATACTTACAACCTCCACTTTGTATGCTATCAGTATCAATAGATTCGAGACGGATCAGTTCATTCCACTTTTTATCAGGATCTGGAGTGGGAATAGATTGTTTCAGATTTTGTGTATATGGATGTTGGGGATCGCCTAATACTTGCTCAACAGAACCAGATTCTATAATCCATCCGGATAGCATAACGGCAATTCGGTCTGCGGCATAGTAAGCTGTCGCTAAATCGTGCGTGATATACAAAATGGTAACACCTTTTTTATCCCGAAGTTCTCTAAATAGATTAACAATCGACATTCGCAGTGAAGCGTCAACCATAGAAACAGGTTCATCGGCTACTAATAATGTAGGGTTAGTAATCAATGCTCTAGCAATCGATACCCGTTGAGCTTGGCCGCCTGATAACTCGTTTGGATATCTCCCGCTAATTTCTGCTAAGGAGAGACCAACAGAATTGAGGACTTCACTAACGTAGGAATGTAGTCGAATCTTGTCAACTATATGATAGTTCAGAGCTGTTTCAAATAGATAAGTTTCTATCTTTTTTAGGGGACTAAAAGTCGCGAAAGGGTTCTGAAAAATAGGCTGGACTTGCCTGAAATACCAAGACTTTTTCTCCCGTTGGCTTAACTTAGTAATGTCTCGTCCTTGATAAAGAATTGTTCCGCTGGTAGGCTCTACTAATCCTAAAATCATACGAGCGATAGTAGTTTTCCCACTACCGCTCTCACCAGCTAGAACAAAAATTTCTGGTTTGTCGGATCGAATTGAAAAATTAGCCCCATCAACGGCTGTTAATTCAACGCTAGAAAGCCCTTGCTGGATTTTGAAAATCTTAGTTAATTTGTCAACCGATAATAATATTGAAGACTTCGAGTGGCTATCGTTGAGAGTCATATTGGATTTTGTCTTCCGCTAAGAAACAAGCTACCTCTTGCCCATTTCCCATCGCAATTAAAGGTGGGACCTCTTCCTTACATTTATCCTGAACGTGGGGGCAACGGGGATGGAATCGACAACCAGTAGGAGGTTGGTCAAGTGCCGGTGGCCTGCCAGGAATACTGATCCTCTCCGACCTATCACCGAGCCGAGGTAAGGATTCGATCAAGTATTGGGTATAAGGATGTTTGGGTTTTTTGAAAACAGATTTGGCATCGCCAATTTCAACGAGCTTTCCAGCATACAAAATGGCAATTCGGTCTGCTAAATTAGCATGTACCCCCATGTCGTGAGAAACCAACACTAGCGTGTTCCCCTCACGTTGTTGTATTTCTTTTAATAATTGGACCACACCACGTTGGACCAGAACATCTAATGCGGTGGTTGGTTCGTCGGCGAATACCAGTTTGGGTGAAAGTACGGTGGCCAAAGCAATGGTTACTCTTTGCCTCATTCCTCCTGATAATTGATGCGGGTAAACGTTCATGATGTCCGACGATAACCCCAACTGATTTAGATAATCTTGGGCGAGCCTCTTAGTGGCGTTCTTATTGATTTTTTTGTGGGTAGATATGAAATCGTGAAATGTATCGACGATTTTTCGTACAGGGTTTAGAACTTGCATTGACCCTTGCGGGATATAAGATATTAGGGACCAGCGAATTTTTCTCAAATTGTCAGCAGACGTCGAAGACAGATCGAATTTTTGCTGTGAAAAATTGTATTGTATATTTCCTTCGATAATACGCAGTGGCGGCTCAACTGAACCCAGAAGGGTTTTTAGTAGAGTTGATTTTCCGCAGCCAGATTCGCCAGCAATGCTTAGAATTTCTCCCTCTTTTATCTGAAGACTAATACCATCAACAGCTTTAACTGTTCGTTGGACCCCGTATGATTGAGTAATATAGTGGGCCTGAAGATCCTTGGCTTCTATTAAAACTGACATTAATATCCCTTGTTAATTTACTCCTAGTCGCTTGAGTCGTGTCCGGGGATCTAGATATTCGCTTAGGCTCTCTGAAATTAAATAAAAGGCAACGACAATAAATATTGAACTGATGACTGGGGCCGCCAATACCCATAGTCTCTGAGATAATAGCGCTTGATAGTAGTTGCCCCAATAAATCATGGTTCCAATGGTAGGCCTAGTTAGGTCACACAAACCGAGGATCGCTAAGGTAATTTCCATTCCGATAGCCCACAGGAAACCACTAACGGCATCAGCCAACAGATAGGGAATGAAAAAAGGAAAGTGTTCTTTCAATATAACAGAAAAAGTGTTCATACCTGAAAAGACAGCTGTGTGAGTAAACTCCCGTTCACGCAAAGTCAATATTTGAGATCGATACCTCTTGGACGGCCAAAAAATATCCAGAAAGCCAAGAAGAATAGCTAAACCCCACACCCCTAGTCCTCCCTTTATGATTACAGAGATTAAAATTAGTAGCGGCAAACGAGGAATCACAATAAAACTGTCAACGATAGACTGTAATACCCTATCGATAACACCACCCAAATAACCAGATAATGAGCCAATTAGAACCGCCATAGATCTGCCAATCAAGACGGCTAAGCCCGCAATAATAAGCGAATTGCGAATAGAAAAGGTTAGTAACCAGAAAACATCCTGACCCAAAGCAGTAGTTCCCAAGAGATGCTCGAGCGAAGGTGCAAGATTTTTTGGCGTCACACGACGCTCACTAGCTTCATAAGGTGAAACAAAAGACAGTAAAACTAGCAACAGGATGCCAATTAAAATTGTAATGCCAATACGGAATGCAAGATGAAATTTAAAAAGCTCAGTGATTATTTTCATTTGGTATATGAGGTTGAGTAACTATTTGTAACGAACCCTTGGATCTAAAAAAGGATAACTCAAGTCAACCAGTAGAGCTGCAGTAGCAATACCAACAATTGAAAAAATAGTTATACCTAGAATTAAATTAAAATCTGCTTGAAAGACTCCCATATACAGGGAATATCCAATCCCAGGGTAACTAAAAACAATCTCGATGAT
>CEOQ01293103.1_pt1 | contig 15786 bp, 18 predicted proteins | sample 361351 | NCBI WGS metagenome assembly CEOQ01 (sample SAMEA2619907, study PRJEB7988) | marine metagenome | biome: marine biome (ENVO:00000447); feature: deep chlorophyll maximum layer (ENVO:xxxxxxxx); material: "saline water (ENVO:00002010), including plankton (ENVO:xxxxxxxx)" | depth 60 m | reverse complement strand
TAGGGGGTGTAGTCCCCATACCTTGTTGGGGGCCAGCCTGTGTGGGTGGGGGAAATCTTTCCCTCAAAAATTCATTCTGTAAATCCGGATTCCCTTGCGCGGACATTAATGCCTGTACTAGATTGGAATCATCGGCAAACCTAAACATATCCTGAAGGTCAATCGTACCACTATAATCTGCATCAAAAGCGGGATTCCAATTAGCTCCCCCTTGGGTGGCGCCCATAAGATTTTGGAACTGAGCCTCTAACCAGGCGTCTGGCGTCATTCCACTAGTGGTCCCAACTATATGCTGACTCATTACAACTCCCCCTATCGTGCTTTCTGTAAGGCTTGAACTAGATTAGGAGGTATGACCCCCATTGCGCCCTCTTGACGTGACCTAACACCAGGGAACCTCGATGGGTTCGCTGGTGGACTCATTGCCTTTCCTTGGCCCGTAGGGGGCATGGTCCCCATTCCCTGTTGGGGACCTTGAGTGGTAGGCTGATTAGCCCCTGGCACGGCCTGGGATACATTACTTCTGGCATTAAAATACGAAGGCCTTTCTTGCATTAGCGTAGGAGAGGCCCCCATCTGAAATCTTTTCTGTAGCGCACGAAGTGCATCCCCACGAAAGGGGAAATCCTGCAGTTCAAACTGCTTTTTTTGCATATCTGCTTGCTGCTTAGCTAGCTCTATTTGCTGCTTCGACGCATCTGCAGCAGCTTTTTGTTGAGTAGCGCCAGTTAAAGCACCAACCTGATCGCCAAGAAATCCAAAAAGCCTTCCGCCTAGTTTCCCCAGGGCACCTAAGAATCTAGGGTCCTGAGTGCCCATGGCAGGCTTTTCTCCTTGATTGAGGCCAGGATATTTAGACGATCCACCTCTCCCTGCCAACGCTTGATTAGCCTGTGCAAAAGAGGGGGCTCCTCCCCCCTTATTAGCCCGGCTTATAGCTTCCATAATATTAGACACTTTGTTCCTCCGTTTCTATTACTTCTTCGTCATCAATAACCTGAATTTCCTTCCTACGCGCATGGTCGTTCTTGAGGGCATTAGAAGCATTCCATATAATTGACTTCATGGCTACTATTAAACGCATTCGTTCATGTTTTAGGCTATTATTCTTCTCGTCAATCATCTCAAACAACTGCGACCTATCCACAGGTTCTCCGTTTTGAGACATAGAGGCTATTTGGTCCTCACTGAGGGATTTAGTTATGTCAGTTTCTCGTTCTAGTAATGCGATGGCCTGGGTATTCTTCTTCCACTGAGACAAGTCTGCTGCTAGCCTTGTTTGTGCTTTCTCTATTAGTTCAATTTGCCTAAGATCAAGCAGCTCTAGCTTCTCTTCCTTAGAAAAAATATCTTTCATTATCTTCCCCTATGTAAGGTCCTAGTACGCAGGTAATCAGATCGCCATTCCTCTCCCGAAATTGCTACTATAGCCTGCACCTTTGCTTCTGAGGTCGTCCCCGTTTTAATAATTCTCAGAAAGAGAGGGCCTAAGGTATCGGTATCCGTAGAGTCTAATGTTATTACATAATCCCCATTTCCTAACTCCGTCCATGTACCATCAGACAAGTCAGCATAAGCCGCACCATTTTTGCTAGCTTGTATGGTCGGACTAGTAATACCAGTCTCTAGCGTCACTCCATCTGTCTCATCCACAAGAGTAACGGTTATCTTTTGCGAAGAAGATCCTAGGGATAGAAAATATGGCCCTAGAATCTTACCCAATTTAGCCACTATCGCGTGCGACTATTAGTGGGCTTTGAGTATTTACCGCCGTGCGCAAAAGGTTTCCCCTTCGGCCTATTCCCATCACGAATAGAACGCTTAGATTGATTTTCCTTATTATGCATCATGTTCTCCATAGATTATTTGATATTGTGGATTAATTTCCACAATAAGGCCACTATACTTCCAAATACAAAACCCATTATTACGCTAACTGTGTCTGCGTTGATTATCCCATGCAGTGCAGCAGGCAAGGAACTATAAAGAATCCCCAAAAAACTATTTCCCCACATAGCAAGAGGACCAGCTATAGCCCCAAACCCTAAGGACTGTGCTATATCACTTTTCGTTAAACTTCCAGAAGGAGAAGGGGTCCTATTAACTTCAAGAACTCGCTTCAGGCAATTCTTTATCAATACCATTAGGAATCTCTCCATTCGAGGCTTCTTCTTCAGACAGTAAAAGCTCCAGCCCCTTTCTCATGCCAATCCACTCCCTAGCTGCCGGGTCTTCGTGGAGTAATTGATTAGCCCTGCCATTTATATTATCGTCGATATTCTGTATGTTCTCCTTGATCAAATCTATATTCATATCGTCACCTTTCTGGAGGGAGTAAATCCAATTTATCAAGCGGCCTTTCAATTCTTAGCCCCTTGACTTCCGAGTTTGGCACTGTCAACAGGGTGCCACCTGTAATGATTTGCTTCCCGTCTTTCTCTAACACATCGTAGCAGTAAAAACTAGTCCGCGCAAGCCCAAACCGTGCAATCCTTGCGGGTCTTCTATCGCCGTTGAGATGCAGCCAGACCACCTCGTCCTGTTCATACTCCGACCCCCATTGAATCGCCATTCCCTCGACCACATTTTGCAAAAAATTCCGAAACAGCAACACGAGGAAAACGGCACCGCCAACCCATAACCACGCGCCGATAAATGCCTCCGCTGCGGCCTGAGTGCCTGCGTCTATTTGCGGCAGTTTCGAGGTGTTCATCCCATACTGTTGCCGTTCTAGTCTAGATACGTAAATCGGCAATTAGCATCTAAATTTGTCCATAGATTAGCTGATACACCCAAGACCCGCCCTAGCTGAATAGCAGTCTCAGGCGTAATGGGGGCTTTACCGTTTATTATCAGGCTCACGGTTTTAGGACTCAACCCGCACCTTTCAGCTAATTCCGACTTTCTCATGCTTCTTTCTTCTAGCGTTTCCATCAAGATCTCACCCGGATGGATCGTGTAGTCGGGATAAAACTGATTTCCTTCTACAGCAGTCATTAGTGATAATCCTCTATTATTAGTCGCCCTGAGTCGCCCGGTAAAACCATGCAAACATTAGCGTCGAAAACCACATCAACACCCCGTAAACGGCTTCGTGTTCCCACCAACCTCTCCATCTATACCCGCCTGGGAAGCCGACCACTTTCCAGGTTTCATACAAAATCGTGATAGAGATCGCGGCGGCACCTGACCACCAGCCCGCTTTTTTCCCCTCCTCAATTGCCTTCTGCTTTTTGGTCAGATGCAATAATTTTTTATCACTCGCCTTTTTTTCTTCCTCTGCGTCTGCCGCACGACTCCTGTACTCTCGTGCCGTTGCCCGTGCGAGACTCGCTGATGATTTCGCCCGATTAATCTCATCGCGCATGGCTTCATAGTGCCGTTTTTTATCACTGTGACTGGATACCCGATTCCAGGGGGGAGGTAAAATCATATAGCGCATAACCCACGCAAACAATCAGGTAGCGGTCGAGACACCTACGAGGCCCACACCGCAGGGCCGTCACTTGGCGCAGTCTTCTGACCCTCAATTTGCGCCGCGAGATTAGCCTTCAACTCATCCGAGGCCCACGCCTCACCCGCTGCGGTTATCCATGCGGGACGGGATTTTATATCGGCGTAGGTGTCATAGCTGCCGGTTTTATCGCCTGGAGCCGTTAGGGGCACCCACCCGTCTGTGCTGGCCGAATAGGTTTTATCGCCCACCGTTTCCGTCGCTACCATGCTGCACACGACTGCCGATACGTAATCAGTCACGTCCGTGCCGTCTTTCAGTTTCGCCGTTTGCAGGACTTTTACCCGGTCTTGAATATTTAAGGTGTATTCCACTGCCATTATGCTACCTCCTTATCGGCAATACCACAATTCAACTGCATCACTGATGTCTTTCATTTTTATCCATCTTGAATTAACCTTCTCCCCCTTCTTTATCTGGATCTGCCCCAGTAGCCCGATTAAATTCCACTCTGCCCGATTCTTACGAGGCTGGTACGATTGAGATTTGTTATATTCAGGATTTAGCTTTCTTACACTTTCAGTAGATTTTACTGCACCGACTGGGGGTACCCAATCGGCAGCCTGATCCCTCGCATATACCGCCTTCTCGTCCTCCTCCTCAGTATACGTCCAAACGTCCACATCTTCGCGCAGATAGACGCCGTAGTCATCCGTCAGATATTTATCAGTCCATCTACTCCAGGCGGTATTCCCAACCACCGCAGAGTTTTTATTATCGGCTTTAGGTCGCACAACACCTATAATATCGTCGGCGCTATCGTCAGACGTTGAAGCCCGAACTTTATCCCCATCCATCACAACCGTTACGCCGACCTCCAAGGCTGCGCCTGTGCTGGACTCAAAAAGTTCCTGATAATCCGCCCCGTTGGCTTCCCAGGTACCGTCTGCATAGGCAGTGCCATTACCCTCAAACAGGAACTCAACATCTGCACCGGCCCCGGAATTAAGGCGCATCAAATCAAAAGCACTCGTTGCGGCTCTCGTAGCCGTTGCATTAATCATAATATCGCCAAAGCTGGCGTTCGTATTCTCTACGAGGATAGGACCGCGGTCAGTATTGGTCGTGGTGCCTCGGAAGGCGTAGTCGCCAGAGGTTCCAGTCGAGGCGTGAACGCGGGAAATGGTGGGGTCCGCCGTGCCTATACCTACGTTTCCACTGCTGTCAATGCGAACTGCCTCGGCACCGTTACCAGTTTGTATTTTTATTTGCGCCCCTGAGTTCCACGTACCGATTGACAGCATCTTATCCCAGTCTTCGGTTGGCGAATTTGCGCTATCATATACCCATCCAATCGCTGCGCCCTTACTATCTGAAGCTGACCCAAAAACTAACATTGACCCATTGGTGTCAGACCCCAAAATTGAAATACCCGCATCGCCATCATCCTCAACTATTAAATTTTGCCCATTCGAGTCTGCCGTCAAACCTGATATTTCCGAGGTCTGAATGTGCAAGGTCTTCCCAGGACCATCAGGTGCCGTCGTGCCTATGCCTACTCTACCATCACTGTCAATCCGCACCCTCTCGGTAAGAACCCCACTGCCAGAACTCGCGGTGGTGGTTGTATAAAAAACTAATTGCCCTCTCTCAGTAGCATAGTTTGTTCCAGACGCACCTGTCTCTGCGGTGATTCCAGCAATTAATCGGTTCCCGGCTGCTTCGCTATTCCAAAAACTCAGCCGCCCAACTTCTGAGGCAGCGCCCGATCTTCTACTGGCTAGCTCCAGTGATGCCTTGTCATTCCCTGTAGTTGAGCCGAAAACAGTCAATACATTTGGGAAATTGCTATTAGAAATAAGGTCAGGCGTTTCCGTGCCTAAGCCTACGTTACCATTTCCGTCCACTACAAACATTGAATTAGCATAACGGTTCATTACATTTAAAGCATATTCTCCAGCAGCAGTTCCAGCAGCAATCTTTAGGCCCAAGCCATCTGCATGTGCATTTTGGACATACGCAGCATAAGCCCCAGTGGCATCCTCATAGACATGGAGTAATTGGCCAGGGTCAGCCACGCCTATGCCTACGTTATTCGTACTCGCGATCGTCATCGCTACGGTTCCGGCAGAATTTGGCCCAAACTGGAAAGACCCTGTTCCGTCAGAGGCATTTGCGTATTGGAAAAATGCCCTCTGCGATGCCGTGCCACCAGGCGCCCCTGCGTCCCACGTAAAGCCGCCAGCTTTATCATTATCCGTCATAAAAGTTTGATATATATGGTCTGCATTTTGTTCTAATAAAAAAGCAGCACGACTTTGAGTTACTGAAAACCCAGAATCACCTGCCTGAAGATGCAGCTTCTTCTGAGGCGCCGCCGTTCCTATGCCGATTCGATCAGCTGACCCATCGGCAACAAATAGATTAGCCTCGCTGTCCCCCTCAATTCGAAAATCTTTCGCAGCGCCGCTTTCGTTAAATACAAAATCACCCCCGTCAAAACTGATATTCCCAGACCCCGTTATCGTCGTGCTGGTCAACGCCCCCGTGGAGACAGCGCCGGACACTGTTAGTGACCCCAAAGTGCCTACGCTTGTAATCTGAGTTTGCGATGCATCTACAGATAAAGAGTGCGCTATATTTTCACCGGAAGTTGCCCCAGTACTAGTAAGACCCGTTCCAGCCGTTATATTCTGAACGTAATCTCCAGTAGTATCCGTGCTTAGCGCCACACTATTAGCCTGGATAGCTGCCACACCTGTATCAGATATGGTTATATCACCCGATACAACATAATCCCTCCACGTAGAAGTCCCTGTATCATATATCAACAAGGACGCATCTCCAGGACTAGTTATATCAGTATCATTTAATTCAGCTATTGTATCTTCAGTTAGAATCCTAGCGTCTACATAAGCCTTTATTGATTGTTGCGTTGCTAATGATGTTGCGCTGTTCCCACTTAGATCATCTTCATCTAGAATTGCTGTTACTGTCGCCCCAGAAGAAAGAGTCAAGCTGTCTATGTTAGCAGTTCCGTCTATATACAAATCCTTAAACTGCCGTCCACTTTCTCCAAGATCTAGATCGTTAGTGGTGTGAGGGCATATAGTACTAGATGTTATTCTTACCTTATCTGCCCCATTGATAAGTAGGCTTAAATCATTATCTGCCGCTGATCCTATTCCTGAGTTTCGGTCATTATCTAACCATATGCCGTACCCGCCTGCAGTTCCAAAAACTATGGACTCCCTATTGCCTGAGAGATCAAAAACAATTCGCCCAGTCGAAGCATGGACTACAGATACTCGACCCACTACCTGAATATACTCAAGGGAAGTGGGCTTAGTTAAGGTCCATCCCCCTGCTGTAGTAGACAGGTAAACGGGATTACCCACAGTAGATCCTGAGGTATCTAACCCGCCTACCTCTAGGGAAAGCAGGGCAGTCCCATCGGCATTATTGTCCACAGAGGAACTAAGAATACCCATAGCTTCAAAGTTGGATCCAAGCGAAGCAGACGAGTCGGCCTTTGCTATTGTGGGATAGCTATCGGTCCCATCTGAATATGTCCCAGTGACGTATATAAGGCTATTAATAGCTATAGTTGAACCCGAGTTGTTTCTTACTTTAAATCTATTAGCCTCAAGGCCAGCATGGGCCCTAAAGTTAGAGGCCCTAATTCCATCATCTTTAATATTGTAATAGTCGAGGCCCGTTGTATTAATAAGTGTCTTTATCTCATCTAATGGTGTTTGGACGTGATTCCAGCTTTGGGCTCGACCATTAGCCCCGTCATATGTTAGCGTTAGTTCTGGCATTATCTCTGATCCTCCACAAACCCCTGCAGGGTCCACGAGTATAAGTTTAACTCTGAGGTGCAATTACCATTGTCATAAATATTTAAGCTGAATCGCCTTCCCATTGTCCCATGTTCTGTTCGTAGTGGGAGGACATCACTAGCATTCCACCTGCCCTCTCCCCATGTGCCATCTTCTGCGGATTCACTCCATACCGTTAGCCCACCACTTAGATTTGCTTCATCTATAACACTAGACCCGCCACCATCCGCAGTTACATTAACAAAAAGATTAAAATTACCTGGCGTAGAAGTTTGAATATGCACATGATCGCAAGATTTAACCCAGTCCCTTACTCCGTCCTCCTCGCCAGTAAATCCATCCCTATGAACTGTAGCTGGCATCTCAACCCCTCCCGTCCCATCTGGGCTTACCCCATCAAGATAGGTTGTTGGGGAATCCATCTCATATACGGACCCATTCCTAGCACATAGGGCTTTTCTTTTGCCATCAGAATCTACGATCCCATTCACAGGGTGGAGGGTCGCTAGAAATATAGTAGATGCAGGAAACTCATCCATATTCGGATTGTTTCTCAATCGCCACGCTGGATATATCTTCCCAGAGCTATTTGCATATCCTACCGCTGAGTCAAAATCCAAACACCAAAAAGCATTATTCTTTGGCGTTCCCGATTGTCCTTGAGTTGCAAATCCAAATCTTATTTCCCTTGTCTCTGGTATCCAAGAGGCCACTATATCAGTAAAATTACTCACCTCCATAGCAGGGACCTCCTCGTAATTTTCCCCTGATATGGCATACTGCAGAGGTTCCCACAGTGAGTGAAGGACAGGAAGCCCTCCACCGCTATACGCTATCATCATTGGGCCTTCTGTTCCCCAGAAAAACGCATAATCCTGTGTTTCATTTCCCCTGGATAGAGATACATCGACAAAAGACTTAAAGCTAATAGGCCCCGTAGTTTCAGAAAGGGAGTCCCAATCCCAATCCCTAGCCGATGCAGTGCCTAAATAATAAACCCTAGTAAAATTCCTACCTCCTACAACTAGATAGGGACCACATCTGCCTACTGATTCTATTAACTCCCCTTGGACCCCTGTTACCGCTACGGAATTGGCCCCATCCCACTCACCAGCATCTCTTATTCCGGAGGGGAAGAATGTCTGAGGATAAGTAGAATTACCAGAAGCTATAAGTCTGTTGGCGTAAACAGTTCCAAATTTACAAGGGTTAGAAAGGCTATTTCCAGGCGTTGCCCAATTTCTACTGCCATCCATAGTGCGGAGAGTCGTTCCGTCAAATATTACAACCTTATTGGCAAACTGCATAACAGACGGAGTGACCTTGGCTAGGCTTGGATTAGAATGCTTGCTATAAGCCCTACTAGAATCCAGCTCATAAACATCTACAGCAGTAGCAGTCTCTTGAAAAATCAATACCTTGTGGGTGCCATCATTGAAATGGGCATCAAAGCCAGCAACGGTATCATGGCTGCCGTTCTCCAGCGTAGAAGTGCTGACTCTTCTAAGCCCCCTATCTTTGGTAAGCGCACCAGTCCTTTTCCAGTTGAAATTGGTTAACTCCCGGTATCGCCGTTGTGCCTGGGAAGCTCTTTGATTAATACCCTCAACCCCTATCTTATCTTCCCACGAAAAAAAGAGCCCTCCCTCTTCTCTGTTTACACTCATTTCTTTTTGGATGCCTTCTTTTTGGGTGGGACTTTTTCATCTACTTTTTCTTTTCCCCACTGCCTTCCTTTATAAGGCATAGATCCTTCCTTTTTCTTTTCTCCTTCAAAAGCATTACCTGGTCTAGACATAATATCCTCCTATATTGACTCAAGATCAGCAGGTATAACCGTGCGAAGTCGTGTGTCTTGTCGTTTTTGTATCCACGCTAACATTTCGTGAAGCTCACCAGCCATAGATCTGCTACCAAAAAACTGTTGCCGCAGTGAGGAGTTTCTAGTTCTGGATTTAACAGTAGCTGTCATTGCCGCATGGGTAACCACAACATGATGAAAATCCTCTGGGACAGGACAAAGAACACAGAATGAGGAGAGTTCTTCATCAACTTCCGTATCTGTTCTACCCTTTGGCGTAATATCCCAGGAGTCAACAGTAAATACCCTAGTGGATCCAGTGTAATCTTTGATTTTCCTCATTTGGCCTGCGCCGGTTCCAGAGGTAATCATGATCCACATGCCATTATAATAATCATCCCTAGGATCAACCCATCCGTGGCTATTTGTATAATTCGGAGCCGAATCAGTAAAACAGGCCAAAGTAGTACTGGTAGCACTATTGGCAACTCCTTCAATCATGTTCCCAAAAGACGGAGAATACCAGACCCTAACCGAAGAAGGCTGACTGCTTCCAGTTGCTGGCATTATACGCAACTGCTGCCCATCAAGCGTTATATGGGCCCCCGTTACCAAGCTAGACAATCCAGTCCCGCTTAAGTCTGGGTAATTATCCAGCCAAGCCCAATCTACTTCCGTCCCTATAGGATTCGACCTGTTTTCAGTGAATATTAACCTAGTCCCAAGGCGGGCATTTATAGGCAAATCATAAAGGCTACTTCCACCCAAGGCTATATCATGTGTCTCCACAAAGAAAGACGGATCTTGCGATACAATATATCGTATAATTGCTTGCTGTGAATCAAAAAGCCTTCTCCATATTTGGCCTCCTGACCAGAAATTATTTCCAGCATGCAAGTGATCCTTAAAAGATTCTACCATCTCTAACGGAGTCATCTGGCTGTATCCAATTCCTCTTGCGAGTAGTTACCGTATATCTCTTCGTTCAAGTCTTCTTTTGGCATATTACTAGCATTTAAGTCATCAGCGATTTTTGCCGCCCTAGGAGCCAGCTCATAGCGAAGCATATCATTAAAATCCCTATCTTCGTCCTTTAATTTCTCCCCTATTGTCTTATCCTGGGTATTTTGCATATCATCTAGGACCGCTTCTGCGCCCCTAGTATGATTATCATACCTCTTCAAGGTATCAAAAACTCTCTGATCTAATGGCGCATAAGATCCATTTACACCAGTTACCTGCATTATCTCTAGTTCAACCTCATAGCAATTACCGGGTCGGGGGCAATAGCGGGTTATCATCCACCTCTTAGCGGAATCCTTCCAGCGCACGTTAAGTTTGTCATCGAACTTCTTTAAACGCTTCATAAACCCACTATCCGGTATATACATTTATATGTCCTTTGGGAGTTGGGGGAGGGCAAAGCCCTCCCCCGGTTAACTTAACGTGCGAGGTTTATCAATTTACCCTGATCATCAGGAGCCATGCAGCCCAACTCGGCATAATAGAACAGAGTCGCATCATAAGCAGCAAGTCCCTGCTGGCGATGCAATACACCACCATCAGTGTCATCGAAGTCCCAATCCTGAAGCTGATAGACCGCAAAGTCATCTTCATCCAGAATGAAGAGCTGATCTCGGATGCCATTGTCTCCACACCTCGGACAATCCCTATCCCAAACAATAGGAATTCCAGCCCAATCAAGAGCCTGGAAACCACCTTCCAATGTTTGAGCTGGAGTGTAGCGACGATTCGCAGTCATCAATGCGCCAATCTTACGGAACTGAGTGGAGCTAGTTATCATAAGAGAGGGGTCGCCTTCGCCCTGTTCCTGAACCTTCAAGATCAACGAGTCAAGTTCAGATTCATCTATATCATTATTACCGCCATCAACAACCTGTGCGTCCCATTCAGGATAAGTAGACCTATCGATACCCTGAAGAACAGTAAGGCCGCCACTTTCATCAGCGTTACTATAGATAATACCAGAAAGACCCATCATATCCGCGCCACCCTCACCGTTCGTAGTGCCAACCTTGCCCAGAAAGGTGCCATCGCGAAATATATACGCATTATCCGCCATCGCTACTTGATTACCGGTTATGGTGGTGTCAGTTACAGAAGTGACAACAGTCACTCCAGCAGCTACAGCCTCTGTGCCATCTTTTGCGGCAGAGGTAACAAGAGACATACCAGGCTTAATATAATGCCCTGCCTCTACGGTATGAGTCGCCTCTGCGCTTCCAGTGTCATCATTTACCCTTCCCAAAGTGCCCGAACCATCCCCAAAAAGCTGACGATTGATATCATTTTTGAGATCACGACGTATGCCGTCCATTTCTGAGCCAACTACGCGCACAAACGAACCCTTATCATTCTTAGACGCAGCAATAGCCGGGTGGGTTATACGAATCGTTGCATAGTTATATGCGAATGGAATCGTAGTGGCTATGATTGTCTGATTCTGAGGTGCAGGAAGAGAGGGGCTTCCTATGGTTCCGTGGCGGGAACCCATTGCTTGGGAGGGTCTGATGTTAATAGGACACGTCGCATGACGGCCACTAGCATCAGTTTTAGACACGTCCTTCTGTATTCTCGTTAGAAGGATGCGGTCAGTGTTAATCGTAGACTGCAAGCGAGGAAGATAAAACTCTTTTAGAGCCTTATCAAAACTAGTTACTGACTGTTCTGTAGCCATTTTAGCCTTCTTTTATAACGGCTACCCCATAGTGCGCTTGCCTACAGCTGCTGCTGCATCACCCAGATATTCCAAAACCGTCTTGGTCATTCCTTCTCCCCGGAAATCAAGATCCTTATTCTTTGGATCTCTTAGTCCAGAGAAAAGTGACTGGGCGGCAGTTTTACCCGTTTGGCCTGTTTGCACTGGAGGAGTATCCTGAACATTCTGAGACACTTCGGCATCTATTGAATTTGAGGTTTGATGTCGGGCCTCTAAGCGTTCGTTGTTTATATTTCGCAACAACGCGGGAACGTGTTGCCGTGAGAATTGCTGGCCGTATTGCTTCATTCCCCTTTGTATAACCGCATCTTTCATAACATTACGATCATAGTCATTATCAACCTGAAGATTATTCATAACCTCATCTACATGCTGGTCAAAATCCTGAACAACCTTTTCTGATTGATTTTGGGTAATTTGATTATGAACATATCCTAAACCCTGCTTCAGCGGATTTAGTTCCTTGTTCAGCTCTTCAGATACGACCTGCTTTACTTGTCCCACCAGCCATTTTACTCCCTCAGGATCTTGCGGATTCTCGCTAGCTAGTCGGTCTTCTATTGGTACCTCTGGTTGGACTACTTGCTGCTGCTGTGGTGCCTGTTGTTGCTGTGCGTTCTGGACTACAACTCTAGCCATTTCCTTAACAGTGTTCTCAAGGGCGCCTATCCTATCTTCTTCCTGCGAAGGAGCCTCGGCGTTTTCCGTGACTTCCCCTTGCGATGTCTCAGCTTGCGGTGTCTCAGCTTGAGGCTGAGACTCCCCCCTGGCTTCTGCATTAGCAGAAAAAAGCTCATTAAAGTCCTGATCAGTTACCTGTTCAGGGACCACATCTACCGGCGCTGCCTCGGCTTGCTGGTTTGTGGCTTCAGACATAGGAATCTCCTTTTACTGTGGTGGTTGCTGTTGTTGGATCCCCCTTGCCATCTGAGAAGGGGCGCCCTTTGCTGCCTGTGCAGCCTGTTGTGCTTGTTGCTGTCTTTGCTGGATGACCTGCTGATGCTGCGTTGCCCTTCCAGTAATTGCTTCTTGTTTTTCTGGTGGCAACTGGTAGAACTCGGAAGTTAATATATATTCTCTTAGAATAGAAAATTGCACTTGGTGATTGTCTATTTCGGGAATTAACTGTTCGGGTTCCTCCCCCTGGACTAAAGACCTAAGTACTCGACGCGCTTTTTTTGCGTCATTCGCATACTCCATATCGAATCCTTCGATCTCAAGCTTTTCTAGTAACCTCCCTCTAATTTCAGGCTTTTGTATATCTCCAAGAAATCCCTGCTGCGCCGCTTTCATCACGCGCTGCATTTTTGCTGTCGCAGAAAAGGCTTGACCGGAACCCATATCTATACTCATATCCTGCGCACCTTTTAGGTCTGCGCGGGAATAATGATACATCTCAGTAAATTGATTATCCCCCAGAACCTTAACCAGCCGCTGCTGTGCCCAATGCTTGGCACAAAGAAGAAGTTTTCTACGTTCATGCCGAACGCAAGCTGCCCTCCATTGTTTTATTGAAGGGGAGAATCTCTTATAGGCCTGTTCCACAAGATGTTCCACAGCAACACCTGTTTCTGGGCCAGGAGGCACATCCCCTTGTAATACCTCCCTAGCCCCAGACATCTCCTCCATATCCATAATGGTCTGGCTTCTTTCATTAACTACTTGCTGCGGAACTGGCGTAGGATGTATTATTTCTGGCTTATAACCTCCAGCAGAATGCGGATTATATGGTATAACCAACCCAGACCGACCATCTATCTTAGTTACTCCCGACCCCTCAGGGACTAACCATTGTGACGATACCATCTTTTTTCTGTTTTGAACAAGATGAGAATCAACTGAATTAACCCTTCTTTGTGCAGGGATTAAGTCAGTAAAAACCGATGCCCCCCAAAAATATCCAGGGACCTCCCTATATCGAACCAACTCATAAGGCAGATCCCCGTCAGGTGAATCTAATTTCCCCGTATGCAATATCTTCCCATTGGCCTCTATGATTGTTTGCCCCTGGCTCCACCAATCATTCGGCCTAAACCTCATCCACTTAACGAGGGCATGATCCCTTTGCTTGCTTTCTGTTTCACCAGAATAAGATTCATCAATATCATGAGCCCCAGACCATTCCTCAAGCTCTATTGACTCAGCGGTTACGTCAGCTGCTTTCTTTCCAAAAATAGACTTAATCTGTTCTATCGACATGGGTTCTGTTTCAACTGTATACTGAACCCTATCCCAAGTCCTAGCAGGCATTGGGTAGAAGTTAAGAAGATTAACTACATTCTCCTCAACATTCCCCATCTTGTATTCCTTATATATAGGATTGCCCTGTGCGTCTAATTTAGGGACCTCCTTTTTCTCTACAGCCTTCTTTCCGCTTTCCTCATATAAAGGAGCCTTCTGTGGCTCTAAGAAGGACGCACATTCTGGGCATCGTTCTGGCGCGAGTTCGGACTCATACATTGTCGCGCAAGTAGGGCAAACCATAACATCTGCCTGGACATCTTCTGACACTAAATCAAATTGCTTTTTCCTGACTTTATTGCCAGATCTAGGATTCCAGCCAGCATACATTACGGCATTTCCCGCTAAGACTAGCCATCCAGCTGCGGGGCCATACAGATTGGTTTCAGTTTGAAGCCGATTGAACTCATGATGAAGCACCCTTTCTGCTGCGTGGGCCGCTTCAATATCAGCCTGATCATCTCCAGCAGCGGAAATCACCGGCATCATATTACCTGAAATAAAAATGTCTATTATACGATCAAAATGCTTCGGTAGGTAGTTTGTTACGGGGGTGGGAATCCAGTCATCTAAACTATGCTTGGTGAATTTCTGGGAATAAGGAAGATATCTTATCCATTGATCTCCTAGGAGGAAATGCAGAGCTTCCCTTATCCGATATTCCAACCCATCGCGGGATCCTTTTACATACCCCCAAACATCAGAAGAAAACTTGACATATTCTTCTTCGGTTTTTGGGGCTTTTTCCCTGCCTGCAATAGGAGAAGTCGATACCTCTTCGGCCACAATGTATCACTCCTTTTAAAACATACACTATATTGTGTGATATATATAATCCGTATTATACCACTATATTTTTAAAAAGTCAAGGCGCATTACCCCCCTCACTTATATAAGACTAGCGGAAGAATAAACTGTATCTCGGAATTTTTCCGAGTATCTCGGAATTTTTCCAAGTGGAAAAAATTCTACTAGCGCTGGTAGAAAAAATTCTACTAGCGCTGGTAGAAAAAATTCTACTGGCGCTGGTAGAAAAAATTCTACTGGCTCCCAGAGGCAGGCGATTCCTGTATATTATTATCTGCCAAGTCTTTAGCACTTCCTATGGATTCAAGTATAGACACTATAGCGGCAAGCGATTTGTCCCTTTTCATTCTATCCATATCAGGAATCCCCTGACTTACCCTCAATTTAGTTTCAATGCTATTCAAATAGCCATTTAGATAATTATTCCAATCTTCTGCATTAACAGTGATAAGTAGATCCCTACCAGATGCCCCCAGGGGCGATATAAGAACCTGCCCCTGGGACTGCGAGTTACTCACAGCAAAGGCTGAAAAATTCTCCCCACACCTAGGGATTCCCATCATATGGCCAAAAATAAATTGCATAAACTGGAAGTCTATCCAGCTTTGTTCCCATGGAACAGTAATCGGCTCAGTCAGAACAGGCTCCACCTCACTATCTGGAGCCTCTGGCTCTTTTTCTATACTCTTATTTCTCCATTCAGAATAACCCTCAGTTAAAGTTTTTTCATATTCGTCGGCTAATGCGTGTCTTTTTTCTTCAGGAACAATCTCCTCTACGGCAGGCACCTCTTCTTCCTTAGACATTATACTAGAAACAACGGACTTTGTAGAGCCATCACTTCCTATTAGCGTGGCCGTATTTCCCTTACTTCTAGGCAATCCTTGATTAATACTACTTT
>CEOQ01239201.1_pt1 | contig 15788 bp, 18 predicted proteins | sample 361351 | NCBI WGS metagenome assembly CEOQ01 (sample SAMEA2619907, study PRJEB7988) | marine metagenome | biome: marine biome (ENVO:00000447); feature: deep chlorophyll maximum layer (ENVO:xxxxxxxx); material: "saline water (ENVO:00002010), including plankton (ENVO:xxxxxxxx)" | depth 60 m | reverse complement strand
TTAACTGTTTCTATCCACCTAATCAACCTACCGTAGGCCGATGTTACGATGTTGGGAAAGAGCTGCGTAATGCGATCGATTCTTGGGATAGTGATGCTCGTATTGCGATAATGGCATCTGGAGGTTTAAGCCATTTCATCATTGATGAAGAAATTGATCGGAAAACATTGGCAGCATTGGCATCCAAGGATGCTAATACTCTACGTACCATTTCCGATGAACGTCTGATTTTAGGAACTACAGAAATCCGCAACTGGGTTACGTTAGGTGGAGCCATGGAAGACAAAACTATGGATCTCATAGATTACCAACCCTGCTATAGAACTCTAGCAGGTACCGGCTGTGCAATGGCCTTTGCCACATGGAGTTAATATCTGAACTATTTTCGAATAGAATATAAGCATCCTTCTTAAGGTACAGGTTTATGGCAACTAACGAACAATATGACGTGATCATAATCGGGGGCGGAGCTGCAGGGTTAGCTGCATCAATATATTCCGTTCGTGCGATGCTTAAGACTTTAGTAATTGAACGACAAGCCTTAGGTGGACAAATTTTATTAACAGGGGAAATTGAAAATTACCCTGGTTTCCCTGAGCCTATAGACGGGCCTGAGTTGGCTATGCTTTACGAAAAACAAGCCCAACGGTTTGGAGTTCAGTTTGAATATGACACTGTGACTCAACTAGATGTCTCAGGACCAATAAAACGTGTAATTTGCCAAGGAAATGTATTTTTAACAAAAACAATAATCATTACTAGCGGAGGCGAACATAACAAGCTTGATGTACCTGGTGAAGATTATTTCTCAGGTAAAGGGGTTTCCTATTGTGCCACATGTGACGGTAATTTTTTCCGAGATATGGATGTTACTGTAATTGGAGGTGGCGATGCCGCAATGGATGAAGGTCTTTATCTCACTAGAATGACAAAAAGCGTCACCGTTATACACCGTAGAAATTCGTTAAGAGCTAGCAAAATCTTACAGCAGCGAGCGTTCGAAAACCCAAAAATAAAATTCATATGGGATACCGTAGTGGAAGAAATTAAAGGCAATGGTATCGTCGATAGTATGACTTTACGAAACCTCAAAACCAATGAGGTTTCTGAGTACGCTACGGAAGGGATATTCATATTTATTGGTTTTCACCCTATCAATGAATTCATGCAAGGGGTGATTGATTTAGATAGTGCTGGACATGTAATTACAAACATTCAAATGGAGACCAATGTACCAGGGGTTTTTGCAGCAGGAGACGTTCGGCAGTTCTCAGACAAGCAACTTGCTAATGCAGTGGGTGATGGTGTTGCAGCTGCTCTAGCTGCATATCGGTACATTAATGAAGATGAGTAATTGAGAGTGCCATGCCAATAGGTTGGGGCATAATCAGCACTGGACGCCACCCAGATTCAAAAATGGCGCCAGCAATTAACGCTTCCGGAGACTCTTATATCGCCGCTGTAGCGAGCCAAGACTCTAATCGCGCACAGGCATTTGCCTCGAAGCATAATGCAACATCTTCCTTTGATAGCGTTGATGCTCTCATTCACGATCCCAACGTTGATATCGTATATATAGCATCACCAAATTTTCTCCACGCTGAGCAAACAATTAAAGCAGCGAAGGCTGGTAAACATGTATTGGTTGAAAAGCCAATGGCTCTTTCCCTCCGTGATGCCGAAAATATGATCGAAGCTTGTTTAAAATTTTCTGTGACACTCGGAGTAGGCTTCCACTTACGCGCACACGAAGCTCATCAGCAAATCAGAAAACTAGTGAGTAACGGAGACCTCGGAAAAATAAATTTTGCTGAGGCTAATTGGGGAAGAGGAGTTCGAGGGCAAGAAAATCCTCCTTTGCGTTCTGGATTACAAGCTTGGTGGGATGATCCTAATAAAATCGGGGCCGGAGCCTTTATGGCTACTGGCGTGCACTGCGTGGATCTGTTGCGCTTTACGCTAAACGATGAGGTTACCTCTGTCAGTGCAACAACTGATGCAACCAAGAATAAGCCTTTGGAAGAATTTGCGCATCTAACACTTCAATTTTCAAAAGGCGCCATCGCTACCATTATGACTGGGAGAAAAACCCCTGATTACTTCAGAAATGAAATAGGAATATATGGAACAAATGGTAGTGCATACACCAATTCAACGATTGACATGAATCAAACCGGAAGTTTATGTGCGTCAACTGATCTCATTAACTTCAATGTCAACTATGACTACGATCCGATTAAACTATACACGCTACAAGTTGAGGCCTTCCAAAGGGCACTGCAAACGAATAGCCAGCCTTTAGCCACAGGATTCGATGGGCTTAGAACCGTTGAACTAACTCTGGCAATGCTAGAATCTGCAAAAACGATGAGGGGAGTCGAGATCAGCAATTAAGAGCATTTTGCTACCTATGATCTATGTAGCTTTGCAGAATTAATCTTACAAGCAAAGAGGGCACACGAAGGTGCCCTCTTTGCTTAATTAGTTAATTAAAAAATCTAGTGCCCGCCGCAGCCGCAACCTCCGCCGCCACAACCACCGCCACTACCGCAGCCTCCGGCCCCACAACCACAGCCACCTGCACTAGGAGCTATATTGGGATTCTCAATAATAAATCCACTGCGCATCAATCCATCAGAGTAGTCTATGGAAGCACCTTCTAGTAAAGGAGCACTTTCGGAATCCGTGATTACCCGTACACCTGCGTCATGTAAAACAGTATCATCATCATTCATGCCGTCTTCAAGTGAAAGCATGTACTGTGCCCCGTGTCCATTAGGAACTACGATTACACGTAGCGCAGCTTCTGGCTGCCCTTCTTCTGCTAGAATTTCAGCCAATTTCTCTGCTGCTAGATCCGTAACCGTTACCATAAATGCCCCCTTAGGCTCGCTCAAACTACAGGATTTAGGCTAGCAGTCCATGATTCTAAGGTCAAGATGAAACCACCCATCTTCGCAAGAAATTTCCCTACTTGGATTTAACGAAATTCGCCAAAGATAGTATTAATTCGTTAATATATAATCTATTAATCGTTATAAAGGCATCATTGTATTGCGATCTTCTGCATTTCATCGTAAAATTACGTTGTATTCCCTTAAGGTGCTAAATGACCATACTTGACGATATCGATAGCCAATTAATTAACTTACTCCAAAGTAACGGACGTGCCTCGAATATTGAACTCGCTCGAAAAATGGGCGTTAGTGAAGGTACAGTCCGAAGACGCTTTCGAAATTTGGTTAAGGAAGAGGTCATCCGGGTAGTCGCAATCCCTGACGCATCTAAACTTGGCCGACAGACTTCAGCCTTAATTGGATTACAAGTGGACCCCGCCTATGTTGATACTGTAGCAACTTCTTTGGCAAAAATGGACGAAGTTCAATATTCTGCTGTAACTACTGGCGCCTACGATGTATTTTGCAGAGTAGCACTTAATTCGCCATCTGATCTTTCTGATTTTCTTCGTAACAGAGTTGGAGAAATCGAAGGAGTGGTGAGATCAGAAACCTTCGTCAACCTATCTATTAAAAAAAATATCGGTGGCCCTTCGGCATTATCTGATGAATTTTAACTGCATTAATAAACAGTTTGCAGCAATTCGGATGGCTGATAGAATATGTACGCTTCATTGGAAGCAAGATTTAATTATTAATTGGAAGGTGCATTCCTAAATGGCATATGTAATTACAGAACCCTGTGTTGACGTTAAGGACGCTTCTTGCGTTGATGTTTGCCCGGTCGATTGTATTTATGAGGCAGATCGCCAATATTACATAAATGTGGATGAATGTATCGATTGTGCGGCCTGTGAGCCGGTCTGTCCAGTCGCTGCTATATTTGCATTGGAGGCAGTTCCGCCAGACCAAGCCAGCTTCATAGAGTTCGCTAAAGAACAAGGCTAAATTTACTAAATACAACAGAAAGAGAAGGCGGGCACGAATTGCCCGTTTTCTGCTTTCCTCATTTATCCTAGGCTATCTAAAACCGTCTCCGTTGTTCCTAGCAGGCAGGTAAATATTGGAACATCTAATTCCGTATATGGTCGCTGTTCAGCCGAACGTAATTCCATGACAAGCTCTAAGAACCGCGGTGGATCATCCGTTTCAAACCCGAGAACAAATTCCTGGTCATCCAAACCATAGGAATAAGTAGTGTGAACTTTTACTTCCGGGTAGCGGTGCCCAACTTTGAAATGCTCATTCATCATTGCTTGCCGTTCATCAAGCGATAATTGATACCATGCATGCGTTTTCACAAACGGATATACGAAAAGGTATTTCCTCCCCATTGGACGTACTCGAGTCCGGCTTTCTCCGCTTTCATGGCTATGCTCATCTATGTAAGTTGAACGGCGGGTCATAGCTAGGTATGAATGCGTAACTGTTAAATACTGGCCTAACTGAGTACTCATTACTAGCGTTGCAAATTTATTAATACCTTCTAGGTCAGGGCTTACCATCCATAGCATAAAGTCTGCATCGGCACGCATTCCCATTAATGAGTATGAGCGAATTAACAGTTCAGAAGATGATACAAGTGTGGCAAATTGCTCTTTACTTGCATTTTTCTCCTCAGGAGAAAGCTTCCTCCATGAGGAGTCGACGGTGAAAAAAGAGTACTTAACGTATTGAGGGTTTACTGGAAGTTCTGTCATAAGTCCTTTATTTAATTCTTAAATGCTTAATATATGAATTTTACCTGTTTAAAATAGTTTTAGCTTGCATATGGCCTAACATACTAGACAATAACGATATGAAACGTAACACCAAAATACTTCTTGCCACTACGATAGGCCTATTTGCCATTGCTGTGGCTCTGTCTATAGGGGTTTTCTCTATTCAAAACAAATCTAATGTCACAGGCGCTACTGAGATAACTTTGTATCAAGGGATTACTGAGTTCGATACTGAGCCAAAGAGCTTTCAAGATTTACTTGCGCTAGAAAAACCTCTTATAGTTAATTTCTGGGGAGCCTCATGTCCCCCTTGCCTTAAAGAAATACCACTATTGCAGCAAATTCACGAAAAGTATTCGTCAAAAATCACCGTCCTTGGAGTGGACATGGGGCCTAATTTTATTTTAGGAAGTCATGAACAAGGAAAGGTGTTGTTAAGCGAGCTTGGAGCAACATATCCTGCAGGGATAGTAAATTTTCAAAAATCACGCGAGCAACCAAACCATTATCAGTTAAACGGAGAATTCATTACCGGCCTTCCTTCCACCTTTTTCATGAACTCAGAAGGTAAAATAATCAAAAGATCGTTAGGTCTACTCCAAGCAGATACACTTTATGACATTGCTGAAGCGTTAATTGAATCACACTAATTGAAAGGAAAAAATGAAAACAATTCGATTTTATTTATCCCTACTATCATGGATATTTGTATCTGCTTCAATTGTGATAATGGTTTCGATTACCTCTAATATAAGCCAATTATCAGATAGCGTTGCAATATTTCGCACCCCGGCATTAGGAACTGGAATTCTCGAAGATCTAGTTGGCTCTGCAATTGCCTCTCTTGGCCTTGGTACACAAGACTCTGGGACCTATATACAAGACGCCGCATCATCCTCAATAGATGCATTAAAGGTTGTTGGCGTTATATTTATTAAAGTCTTAATTTCCATATATCTTATGTTAATAGCGTTATTTTTGAAAAAGTAAATCTACAGGTATTTTGTAGGATTCTTTGCGAATTCTTCGCGACAGCCAGGTGCGCAAAAAAAGTAAATTTGACCATCCAAACCAAATTCACCCCCAGGAGGGTTTTGTTTGTCTACAATCATTTTGCAAATCGGATCAATCGCTGTATCTCCAAAAATCAAATCTAAATTACTCATCTCCACTCTTCCTCTTGGGTAAAGGGCTCCAAGATCTCAATCTTAAACTATTAAACATTACTGAAACTGAGCTAGCCGCCATAGCAAAAGCAGCCACTTCAGGATTCAAAAAACCATTCTCTGCGAGAATCCAACGAAGATACCCGGGAACTTGATTATCTCCCAGAAAAAAATAAACAACCCCTGCAGCTATTGGGATCAAAATTATGTTATATCCAAATGCCCAAAATAAATTTTGCTTGATAATCGAAATGGTTTTTTTTGATAAACGAACGCTAGAAAGAACTCCTTGGATATTCACGCCAAGCAAAACGAAATCTGCTGCATCCAATGAAATATCAGAACTCGACGACATTGCAATACCTACGTCTGCTTGTGCTAAAGCGGGGGCGTCATTCACCCCATCACCAACCATAGCTATTTTGTGACCCTTTGCCTGCATTCTATTCACTTCGCGTTGCTTTTCAGCTGGCAGGATTTCAGGTATCAGAAATTGGATCTGAAGTTCATCAGCGACCAAACGGCCAATTCTGCTTCTATCTCCAGTTAATATACCAACTCTAATACCCATTTGCTTCAATAAAGCAATGACCTGCTTAGACTCAGGGCGAATCTGATCAGTTAGGCCCAACAACCCAATAATTTGCTCTCCTTTAATCACAACTATAGGACTGCAATTATCTTCAATTAATTGCTCGCTCTTGGCAGTAATCTCTGTATCAATGGCTATATCAGCATTCTGAACTAGCTTTAAACTCCCGACCGTGTAAGGCTCATCTGAAATGACTGCTCGTACACCTAAACCAGGAGCCATTTGAAAATTTGAAGACCTTAGAACGGGGATATCATTTTCCTTCCTGTACTGAAGAATCGCTTTGGCAAGCAAATGTTCGCTGTGGGATTCAACTGAACTTGCAAATGCAATTACATCTGATTCAGAATACCCAAACCCAAAAACTTTCTTGACTCGTAATTCTCCTTTCGTTAAAGTTCCTGTCTTATCAAAAAACACTGTATCAACCTTACCAAGTCTCTCTAACGCCTCCGCACTTCGAATCAAAATACCATGCCTAGCACCGGTACTTATTGCAATCATTATTGCTGCCGGAGTGGCTAAGCCTAAGGCACAAGGGCAAGCAATAATTAAAACAGAAATTGTGGTTAGCATCGCTTGTGTTTGGCTAATATCCGATGCAAATATGGACCAGTAAGCATATGTACTTAAAGCTATAACCATAACCATGGGAACAAATTGAGAAGCAAAGATATCAGCTAAACGCTGTATCCTTGCCTGAGAGCCTTGGGCTAATCTAACCAATCGAATTATCTGCGCAAGAGTTGTCCGGTCTCCAATACGCGTAACTCTAAAAGTAAAGCTCCCATGAATATTTAACGTGCCGCCATGGACAATAGAACCTATTCCTTTATCTACAGGAATGCTTTCTCCAGTCAGCATCGATTCATCGACAGTAGAATCTCCTTCGGTAATCTGTCCATCCAATGGAACATGTGAACCAGGTTTGACAAGTATTAAGTCACCTAGTTCAATTTCGTCTACAGGCACTTCGACTGGGATTTCATTCCGTACAACCAAAGCGCTCCGAACTTGCATGCCCAAAAGTCCTACAATTGCTTCAGAAGCCCGTCCTTTCGCCTGCAATTCAAGCATTCGTCCGAAAAGCACTAAGGCAATGATTATAGTGGCCGTGTCAAAATGCGTATCTAAAGAAGTTATTGCAACTTGTTGAAGTATAACGACAACAACACTGTACCCATATGCAACTGAAGTCCCGAGCACTATTAAAGTATTCATGTTGGACTTAAAGTGTTTTAGGCTACCCCAGGCGCTCTGGTAAAAATCTGAAGCCCCCCAAAATTGGACTGGAGTGGCCATTAGAAGCAAAACCCATCCCAACCCTATCCCTGAAAAACTCGATGTAGGGGCAAGTAATATTCCTGTACTAAACATGAATATCGCGACAGTTGCGCTAAATAACATTTTTCTCTTAGTCCGTCGTATCTCAGTTATTCGCGATAGACGAATAATCTCAGAATTGAATGCATCTGAGCCTTTAACCAACTGTGCATCAAACCCGAATCCCGATATTAACTGCAGTATTTGCTCTGCATTGAAAAGCCCTTGGATCGACCTAATTGTAACCTCAGAAGTTAAGGAATTAGCACGCACGTCTACAATTCCTTCTATAGTCTTAAGTTGCTCCTCAAGTGAGTAGGCTTCCTGCTCATTATCTAAATCATTAGAAGCAAAATTCCATTCTGAAGTCGCCACTCCGTACCCATAACTACTAATCACATGAACCGTATCGTTAATTGGTGCATCGCTATGCTTATAAGAGACGGCAGCAGTCTCCGTGGCAAGGTTCACCGAAACTTGTAAAACCCCCTCAACTGATTGCACCGCATTCGTAACAGTGCTAACACACGCAGCACACGTCATCCCTTCAATAGGTAAAACAATATATTTATTGATTGCCGAAGAGATATCCATAGCTGATATCATTTATCCTTAGATTATGACAAACGTTAATACTATTGCATGGATTTTACTAGCCGGGTTGGGAGTGTTAGCACTAGGAGTAATACTAATAACTCTTCTTTTTGGGCTTTCTATATGGACCGCATTACTAATGCTACTCACATTAGATGTCTTGCTATTAATTTGGGCTAGATCAAAGTTGAAAAAATCATAGTGGCATACCCCAGACAGGGAACCATTGTTTGACGTCACGTGACGTAGGTAATTGGGATCTAATTGCCTTCTCCATACGTAGCTCTAATGGATGATCGCGCCCTTCTTCAGAATCATTAGGCGCAAATGGAGTAAATGCTTTTATCCTAGGTTGATATATCCAGTAAATACGATTTTCTTTCCAAAGGAACGGATAAACTGCCGCTAATATCCTTGGCCCTATACCTGCCGCTGCCAGCCCTGCACCTGCTAAATAGGTTGCGTCACTCAATGATTTCAAATTGCCGGCAGATGTTATGACCCAAGGATGTGGGTTATCAGCATTATCAAGTGTCACTTCCCAAGAATGATCTTCCGATGAGTCCGTTAACTCCAGAGCCCGTTCTATCTCTTCCTGAGCTTGTACTCCATTTTGATCTGCAGAAGGACTCACAAGAATACCTGCACGAGAAACGGTAAAGGTATCTAATGTACCTTCCAGTAATTCTTGGGATTTACCCATGGCAAGGTGGGCTTTATCCCAATCTGCTGTTGCTCGTTTGCGAAAAAACATTAATTCTAGTCCTTAAGTTCTTGGTCTAAGAATTGTAATTTCTCAATCCTACGTGTCATTGGAGGATGGGTGGAGAATACACGCGCAAATCCATCACCTACTGCAGGCATGATAAAAAATGCATTTATTGTTTCTGCTCTCCTAAGATCTTGTTTAGGTAAACCTGTTAAAGAACCGGAAATTTTCTGCAAAGCTTCAGCTAAATCCATAGGACGTCCTGTGAGTTGTGACGCACCACGATCGGCTGAATATTCCCTGTAACGCGATAAAGCTGCAATTAATACTTGGCTTACTACCCAGACCACAATAGTAACTAAGTAGGCCAACATCATATAACTATGTGTATTATTTTCTCTGCTTCTCCCCATACCTCCAAACATCGAAGACCAAAAAAACATGCTCATCAACGTAGATGCAACTACAGAAAGGAAACTTGCATAAGTCATAACTTGCACATCCCTAGTAGCAATATGGCTTATCTCATGAGCCAAAACTCCTTCAAGTTGCCTCTTATTAAGAAGCGTTAACAAACCGGTCGTAACGGCCACAGCTGCGTGCTTTTGACTACGCCCGGTTGCAAAAGCGTTCGGAACCTGCATTTCTGCTATAGCTACTTTGGGTTTAGGTATGCCAGCAGCTAGAGATAAACGATCAATCATTTCATGCAATTCAGGTGCTTCTTCTGAACTAACTACTTTCGCCTTCATCGAAGTCAAAACTAACTTATCTGACATAGCGAATTGGAATAATACGAGCACCACAGCAAAGCCCAACATAAATACAGTCCCCACAATCGACAACAGGAACCACAAAAAGAATCCATAGACAATTCCAAGTAGTAACATCGTTATAATCATGCGAGTAACTAGCTGCGTATCTCTCCCTAAATCACTCGGTTTATTCACTGATCCCTCCTTGGCGTCTTTGGTGCTGCATTATTAACTTCTACATAATCTTATCAAATTTTGCCTTTTGGCTAATTCCCCTTGAGTTTATTAATTGCATTCCGAAACCCAGGAATTGCACCTTCCAATGTAGCATTATCCACGCAATATGAAATCCTAAAATAACCTGGCACGCCAAAACCTCGTCCAGGCACCACCAAAACCCCTTCATCTTGCAAAGCGTTGATCAATTCCATTTCATCTTCAACAGGAGACTTGGGAAACATATAAAACGCTCCTTCAGGTTTTCGTACCTCATATCCTGCATCAATCAAGGCACTATAGAGGAAATCTCGTTTTGCCTCATAATTTTTTACGTCAATGGTTACGTCCTGCAAGTTACTTACCAGGTGCTGCATAATTGCAGGGGCGTTTACAAAACCTAAAACTCGGTTGCAAAAAATAAAAGCATCCATTAACTCTTGGGCCTCATCCATTTTTGGACTTAGTGCTAAGTAGCCAATCCTCTCACCTGGCAGAGCTAAATCCTTGGCATGTGATGTTACAGTTACTGTGCGCTTATAGTGATGTTGCGGAAACGGATAATGGTACCCATCAAATATTATCTTCCTATAAGGCTCATCGCTCACTAAAAAAATCTTTGTCTTATACTCTCTTTCTTTATCACTGAGTATTTTGCCAATGGCTTTAACTGTAGAATCTGGATAGACAACACCTGATGGATTATTCGGGGAGTTCAAGATCATTATCCTTGTCTTTGGTGTAATCTTGTTACTCAAATCTACAAGATCAGGCATTAAATCATCGTGAGGCTCTACTACCACAGGTTTAGCATGATGATTAGATGCATAAAAAAGATACTCCGCGAAATAGGGACTTAGTATCAATACTTCGTCATCAGGGTTACACAATGCGTGGACAATAACATTTAGTGCCCCAGCAGCTCCAACTGACATCATCACATTATCTGCTTGATATTCGAGTCCAGTCTCACGACTAAGTGAGTCGGCTATCGATTGCCTTACAAACCCATACCCACCATTAGGCATATATCTATGAACGCCTTTAGGATAAGACTGTACGTATTTCTCTAACTCATCATGGAATTCTTGAGGTGGCTCAACGACCGGGTTCCCTAGAGATAAATCGAAAACATTTTCGTCTCCGCGTTCAGCCTTTAGCGCAAGGCCTAATTCAAACATACGACGGATCCAAGAGCTATCCCTCATATGCTTCTGGATATTCAATGCGATAGTCATATCCACCTCCATCTGTGAGGATAGGCTTGTAAAGGTAGCACCGCAAGTTGTAATTCCTTGGTAAAATATGAATGTAAATCATTAGGAGAAATATATGCCATCACAAACAGGGTCACGCTTTGAATGTAGTGAATCAGGGTCGCAGTACATGGTCACCAAGGGAGGGGATGCAGACTTATCGTGTAAACAAGCAGAAGACGGGCAAGCTGACCAATTAGGCAAACGTTACATTGATAACGAAAGCGGCATCATGGTTCTTTGCACAAAATCTGGATCCTCTAATATTTACTGCAATGATCGGCGGATGGAATTAGTTGCGTCTCGAACATTACCTTCGTCTGATTGATTATTTCATTAATTCATACAAATCATAATGATCAGATGACATTCCTAAGCGCTTATACACCTCTTGAGCTGGATAATTACGCTTGTCTACATATAGACGTAAGCCAACCAGTTCAGCATTTTGATTAACTTGGCTCTTCAAATGGTCAAACATAGAAGCAAATGCACCACACTTTCGCCATTCTGGTACTACGTAAACAGAGTGCATCCAAAGTACAGTCCCATTTCTCCAATCACTCCATTCTGGTACTACCATCATCATCCCCACAGGCCCATCATGAGAGGCGACCAACCAATATTCAGCTGCTACTTTGTTCTGCAATACCGCAGTCACACCTAGCCTAATTGTATTTTCGTTTAAATGAATCCCTTCGCTTTCTACTGCCATATTCATTTGGAATTCCACAAGCAACTGCAGGTCGTCAGAATTCGCACGCCGTATACTAAACATTCCGTCTAAACACCCTTAATTCGCCATTTTTCTCATAACTGCAACTACACGTCCGTGTACCTGCACTCTATCTGCAGGAACTACAATTGGATCCATCTCCTTGTTCGCAGGCATTAGACGAACCTGGTTTCCTTCAAGATAAAAATGTTTAAGAGTAGCTTCCTCTTCAAATGGTAGCCAAGCGGCAACCATATCTCCGTCTCTGGCATCAGTAGTAGGCCTCAAAACTACAATATCTCCATCTGTAATAAAGGCGTCAATCATTGAAAACCCTTTAACTCTTAAGGCAAATAAATCTTCAGGATGGTGAGGCGTAAGGTGGGGGGATAGTGCAATTTTATCGAGGTCAGACCGATCATACGATGATGCCTCAGGGACAGGTATCGGTTGGCCAGCTGCGATGGTCCCCATTATTGGAATCATCGCCACTTCTACTAGATCCACTTCCTTCTCTTGCACTAACTCAATTGCCCTAGAAATATCAGGTGATCTACGTATATATCCGTCTCTTTCTAAGAGACGCAAATTATAATCCACCACTGACGTTGAACTTATACCGCAAGCCATCTGAATCTCACGAACAGAAGGCATATAGCTTTTGTCTACATGAAAATCATTTAAAAAATCTAAAATCTGTTGTTGCCTACTAGATAATTTCACCATAACTGCCCCCAAAATCGAACGTTAGTTCTAATCGTAAGTACTTAAACATTATCGTGTCAATGGCAAAATGACATAGAAAAAAGAGGCTTAAGCCTCTTTTTTCTATGTTCTATATAAAATTCTAGTTAGTCAGAACTAGCGTTAAGACGTTTCATGAGTCTAGATTTACTACGAGCTGCTGCATTACGATGCACCACTCCCTTAGATACAGCACGATCAAGCTTACTAGCAGCTATTTTTACCGCCTGAGCCGATTCTTCATTATTCCCCCCGTGACCAAGCGATTGAATCGCTTTCTTTACAGCTGTACGTGTACTGGAACGCACGTCTCTGTTTATGATTCTTTTACGTTCTTGAACTCTTGCGGTTTTTTTTGCTGGCATACTATCTCCGTTTGTTAGGCATATATTATGCCGTTGAAATCCATTTCTGGCTAGGTCCAACGATTAGGCTTTTGCAACCTAACCGCCTATGGAGTCCTTCTTAAGCTTCTGTTAACGCTCTTTACTCCACGTACACTCTCTATTTTACTCAAAAGCCTTGATAATTGCTCTAACCCTGTAACTTGGGCAGTCAAATGTACAATCACTGTTCCTTCGTTCAGGCTTTCCGTGCTTGAACCCGCGATGTTCACATGTTCAGTGGACGTCGCACCAGTTATATCGTGAAGTAACCCCATTCTATCAATTGACTCAATCGCAATACGTACGGGGAACACATCTCTACTCTGCCCCCATTCCACTGGGACTATCCGTTCCGGTTCACTTACATTATAAATGTTTGTGCAATCTTGGCGATGAATCGTTACACCCCTAGTTCGGGTTACAAAACCTACAATCTGGTCTCCTGGAAGAGGGGAGCAACATTCTGCAGTTCTTGTAAGCAAATCCCCGACGCCGAGTACAGTGACACCTGTGGCTGTCACTGGGCCCAATTCATTTAAAGAAACATCGAGTTGCGATCCTAATGTGGCTTTAATCGCAGTTAACCGACCCGCGATTTGAGCTACAGAAACAACTCCAGAACCTAGAGCTGCATAAAAATCATTCTCGCTTGAATAACGAAACCATTTTGCTATTTCAATATCCTCGATATCGCTGTTAAGTCTCCTCAATTCTTTCCTAAGTAAATCTTTTCCACGATCAATGTTCGTATCTCGTTCTTGGTGTCGAAACCAAGATCTAATCGACTGCCTCGCATTAGCGGTTTTCACATATCCCAAATGGGGATTTAACCAGTCTAGACTTGGGCCTCTTGCAATTTTACTTGTCAAAATTTCTACAGTGTCTCCGTTAGACAATTGCGTATCAAGTGCGACCAATCGCCCATTAATTTTTGCTCCAATACACCGATGACCGAGTTCAGTGTGAATCCTGTAGGCAAAGTCTATAGATGTAGCACCTTTAGGAAGTTCACGAATCTCATTTTTAGGGGTATACACAAAAACTTGGTCAGCAAAAAGATCATTAGCAATACTCTCAACATACTCATCCGAACTACTAACCTCTCTTTGCCACTCTAAAAGTTGGCGCAACCACGCCATCCTTTCTTCAAATTGATTGCCTTTTATTTGCACCCCTTCTTTGTAACTTGGATGTGAAGCAACTCCATATTCAGAATTTTGATGCATCTCATAAGTACGCAATTGAATTTCAACAGGAGACCCATCTGCTGTCCTCACTGTTGTATGAAGCGATTGGTACATATTCCCTTTCGGGTTGGCAATATAATCATCGAATTGACCCGGCAATGGCCTCCACAATCCATGAACGATACCTAAAGCTGCGTAGCATTCACTAATCGTATTCACAATAACTCTTAATGCAAAAAGATCATGTATATCACTAATTTCTTTGCCGATTGAGGCATAGGCTTGTGCTTTTTTGTAAATGCTATACAAATGCTTTGGTCGACCAGTCACTTCAAAATGGTATCCGGCAGTACTTAGTGCTTGTTCTAAAAGAGAAGCTATTTTTTGAATATAATCCTCTCGCTCTTTGCGCTTAGATGAAAGTATGCGCGACATTCGCTTGTACTGCAGCGGTTCCAGATAGCGAAATGCTAGATCCTCAAGCTGCCACTCCATTTCCCCCATCCCAAGGCGGTGTGCTAGAGGAGCATAAATATCCAAAGTTTCTTGAGCGATTTCAATTTGCCGTTCAGGACGAAGTGCATCAAGCGTCTGCATATTATGTAAACGATCTGCTAGTTTGATTAAAACAACCCGAATATCTTCGGCCATCGCTACGAGCATTTTGCGAAGGTTTTCTGAGCGGTCGTTGCTTGATTTGGAATTTTCGTCGTCATCTTGCTGAGGAGCCTTGAGTAATTTTAACTTTGTAACTCCGTCTACCAACTTGGCAACTTCATCACCAAATCTGTCCTGAATAGTTTCTAAAGGTACCTCACAATCTTCAACCACATCATGAAGCAAAGTGGCGGCAATGGTCTTTTCGTCAAGATATAAATCAGCAAGATGTATTGCCGCCGCGATTGGGTGATTAATATAGGGCCCACCAGATAATCGCATTTGTCCTTCATGAGCCTTTGTAGCAAATTTTAAGGCATCATCAACTAGTACTAATCGATCATCAGATAAATATTCTTGTAACTTAATCTTCAGTTGGTCCACTACAACATTATACGTTACAGAACGTCTACTCGCAGAAAATCAATCTCCATCGGAAGCGTAAAATACCTTAAAATTACTCAGAAATTCCTTATTTCTGGTATTCTTAATAGAATAAATAGGAGTCCCATGTTTCAATCACCCCGAGGCACCGCAGATATACTTCCTAAAGAGCAGGCTTTATGGTCATACGTGCAATCGAAGCTTACGAATTCTGCCGACCTATTTGGCTATCAGCGCATAGATACCCCCATTTTCGAAGATACTGCACTTTTCTCCAGAACAGTTGGCGAAGAAACCGATATTGTCCAAAAAGAAATGTATAGCTTCGAAGACCGGGGGGGAACCTCACTAACTTTAAGGCCTGAGGGCACAGCAGCTGTTTGCAGAGCTTATCTTCAACATGGCCTGCATAACTTAACCCAGCCA
>CEOQ01012170.1_pt1 | contig 15808 bp, 12 predicted proteins | sample 361351 | NCBI WGS metagenome assembly CEOQ01 (sample SAMEA2619907, study PRJEB7988) | marine metagenome | biome: marine biome (ENVO:00000447); feature: deep chlorophyll maximum layer (ENVO:xxxxxxxx); material: "saline water (ENVO:00002010), including plankton (ENVO:xxxxxxxx)" | depth 60 m | reverse complement strand
TTGGAATTAAAGTCATGGGGTGTATCTGAAATTGTCAGTCCCCATATATCAGTCTTGAACGCAATTTAAAGTGAAGGTTATCGATGTATAGTTCATTCCCAGACAAACAACTTGATGCATTAGAGAGACTCTCGACCGAGACCGAATCTTTTTTGAACAATGCTGCCCCTTTTAGCGAATTGATCCGCAATCAAATATCTGCGGAAGGCGGAGTGATTTCGTTCCGAGATTATATGGATATGGCGCTGAATCATCCGGAATTCGGGTATTATGCGAGACCGTCACTCAGATTCGACAGTGAGGGAGATTTCGTAACTAGCCCAGAAATCCATCCCATATATGGCGGATTGTGGGGTAGGCAGATCATTGAGTGTTGGGAGGCCATGGGTAAGCCGGACTTAGTGAATGTTGTCGAGATAGGAGGAGGTTCCGGAGCCTTTATAAGTGCGGTCCTGACTTGGATTCGTGAAAGTTCTGCAGACTGTTTTTCTTGTGTGAATGTCACCGTAGTTGATGGGTCGGATATTAGGCTTGAACAGCAGAAGCAGAAAATCGAGATGGCTCACCCAGATATTTTGGGACAGATCGATTTCATCCTTTTGGAGCAGTGGCTGGTTCAGGATGGAAACTTGAAAAATGTGATCCTTTTCTGCAACGAATTCTTCGATGCTCTGCCGGTGCATTTAATTGAGAGAGGGCCGGAACCAAACTCCTCGCTACACGAACTGTTCGTCACGGTGGACGACGACCAAAACTTCCAATACAAGAAACAGCCACTCAGTAATCCAGAGGTTATTGGTCACTTGGATTCGCTTTATGAGGCAGATTTGGTGACTAACCCGGTACCTTCTCCTGGCGCCCGTATTGAAGTTAATTTAGAGGCCTGCAAAGTCATGTCTGCAATTACCGGAATTGTTGAGAATGGCTATATTTTTGTCAGTGATTACGGATATATCACTGAGGAACTCTACGCAAGCTGGCGGACCACTGGAACTCTCATGGCGTTTAGAAAACAAAATGTCGAGCACGATCTTTTCCGATTACCTGGCCTGACTGACATTACTGCACATGTAGATTTCGGTTCTCTAGTTAAAGCCACGGACGTTGGGTGGCATCAGCAAGGTTTGGTCTCACAGGCTGAAACTCTGCTTGGTTTGGGTTTGTATGAGATGGTGAATTCAGATACCGCATGGGCGAGAGCTAATCCGGAAAGATTTCTGGCATTGCGACAGGCTGCAGAAAGACTATGCGATCCATCTGGACTTGGCCGTATACGGGTTTTAGTGCTGAACAATTATTCGTTGGAAGACGATCTCATGTGCTTGAAGAAAGTATTGGTATAGCAGTTGTGAAAGCGCTAGAAGGTGAAGCGGCGCCTCTTTTTTGTTTGACCTCGACCGCAGGCGAATTTTGCTTGGAATCGAAGATTAAGCAGGGGTTGGTTCTGATTATTTTTTACACGAATGATTTCACTCCATCCTGCAAACGGGTGTTAGGTGTTTTTACAGAGGAATTCAGCAGGCTGAAATCTATGGGCGTGGAGTTAGTAGGTGTCTCAAGAGAAGATATAGACTCTCATATAGAATTTGCCAATGAATGTGATATCCCATTTCCATTAGCTTCGGATACAGACTTGTCAGTGATATCAGCATACGGAGTGCTTGATGACGACGGTGTGGCAGCTCACCGTTCAGTTTTTTGCGTGAGTAAGTCGGGGACTATACTCCATGCAAATCGATTTTTCCAGTCTGGAAATGTGGAACAGCTTATTGAACTGTTTCAGATTATTGAGGAGGCATCGGCCAATGACTGATACGGACTTGTCCCCCGGGTACTACTCTCCTGTCGCTATCGACCATTTTGAAAATCCTCGGAATGTTGGCAAAATAGACGGAGCGGACGTGTCAGGGCGGGTCATAAATCCAGTTTGTGGCGACGAATTGCAGTTATTTCTCAATATAGAAGACAGTTGTAATGAACAGAGAATATCCAAGGTGTCTTTTTTGGCCTCTGGCTGCCCGGCTACGATAGCCACTTCTTCGATGGCGACTCAGTTATTGATAAATAAGAGTGTTTCAGATGCGCTCGAGTTGTCCAGAGAGGATTTTGCGGAAGCTGTTGGCGGTCTACCGAGCAGTAAAATTCACTGTTCCGTGCTCGCCGAGGCGGCCCTCAAGCAGGCGCTTGATAAGTGGCGAGCAAAGTAATAATGCGTCTAGGCATTCTCATGGCTGCAGGAGCGTCGTCTCGAATGGGTTCCTCGAAGCCATTATTGCCGTGGATGGGGACTTCCCTTATTTGCTGGGAATTGGAAATACTCCGAAGTTGTAAAGTCGATCAAATCGTGGTTGTGCTAGGGAGCAATCATCTACCTGTCGCTCAAGAAATCCAAGAATTTAACTGCTCGATCGTGGTAAATGAAAATTGGTCTTCAGGAAGAGCTACTTCACTTGCCGTCGGTGCACGGGAAATAGTTTCCAAACTAGATGCTCCGTTATCTGCTGAAGATGCGGTGTTGATTCAGAACGTTGATCAACCGACATCGATGAGAGTTGTCAGGCAACTGTTTGACACATTGGCGACGAGTACAGCAAATATTGTCCAGCCTTTTTATTTTGATTTGGAGGGTCAAGAGCATGGTGGTCATCCGGTAATTATTAAGGGTGATCTGGCTTCCGAACTTATGCGAGTGAACGAAGACACCACAGGTCTGCGAGCAGTAATGCAGCGACATCAGGTTGAGAGAGTGTTGACAGATGACCAAGATATTGTCGGCCTAAACCTTAATACGCCTCAGTCTCTAGCGATGGCCCGAAAGATTTTCGGCGAAAGCAGAAATGCCGTGCAATAAAGTGATGCCTCGAGTATCCTCTTGTAGTAGGGCGCCGAGGCGAGAGGTATTCAGAAAAATATGATTTACGGTATGGGCGTAGTCAAAGGTATGTTATTGACCCTCAAACACGTCTTTCGCCCCGCTATTACCGTTAACTATCCCGAGCAGCAGAGAGAAATACCCGCAAGAGCACGCACTAATCTTCTATGGTTTGAGGAGCGATGCACTGGTTGTTCGACGTGCGCTCAAGCATGCCCTGACGGATGCATACTTGTTGAAACTTCTCCAAGAGAAGATGGCACTTTAAACATCGAGCGTTATGAGATAGATTTTCGAATTTGTATGTATTGCGGGCTTTGTACGGAGGCATGTCCTTATCAGGCTATTCAGGGTGGTGGACGTTATAATGATGCGGTTTATATTTTTGAGAATATGTACAGAGATCGAAACGCCCTAACTAAAGAGGCTCAGGAATATCTGTCTGGAACTAATGGCGTATATCCGAATGGCCAACAGCAAGACTCAGAGCCATTGCTGACCTCGATGCCAACTGCCCGCTCACGGGTTAACGTGTCAGGACTAGGTGAATCTGCCGGCCCTCAAAGACTTCAGGGTCGTCACAACTCACCGATCCCAATCGCGCCGAAAAATGAAGGCTAGGTGGCAGTGTGGTCGAAATTTCGATAAACGGTAAGGCGGTAGAAGCAGAACCTGGAAGGCGCCTGGTTGAGGTAATCAAAGAAGAAGGGATCACGATTACCAATCTTTGTTATATCGACGGCCTAGAACCCTACGCAGGCTGCCGAACTTGTATTGTTGACATCGAAGGTGGACGCCCTTCTTCTCTTCAACTTTCGTGTACGGCTCAAGTTACCGAAGGGCAGGTAGTACAAACTGACACTCCTGAAGTAAAGCAGGCACGGCAGTCGGTCATGTCGGTCATTCTGGCAAACCACCCCGACCGATGTTTAACCTGCCATCGACGAGTCCACTGTATGCCTGGAGATATTTGTCTGAGAGATGATGTAGTTACTCACCGTTGCCTGACGTGCAGCAAGAATTATAGGTGTGAACTTCAGACTTCATGTGAGAATGTCGATCAGGGTGATTTTGCAGAGCCCTGGGTAGGAGAAAAGCGATCGTATTATGAGACTCCTCCCCCCGAACCAGACCGAGGTAATCCGTTTCTAGAATTTGATCCGCAAATGTGTATCATTTGCACACGTTGCGTTCGAGCGTGCGACGAGTTGAGACACACCGGTGCGCTCACGCTTTCGGGTAAAGGACATTCAACGATGATCGCGTTTGGCACCGGGACCCAAATACATGAAAGTGATTGTGATTTTTGTGGTGCTTGTATTGACGTTTGTCCGACCGCGACGTTGATGGAAAAACCCAATAAATGGAACGGTCGAGCAGACGACTGGACAAGCGCGGTTTGTAATTCGTGTTCTGTGGGATGCACTCTTACGTATGGGACCAGCGATCAAATAGGTTCCGAAAACGGACCAGTCATTGTTAGACCTGAAAGAATTAACCCCTTTTCTCGAGATCAGATTTGTGTTCGTGGTCGGTTTGGATATGACGCGATTGATAGTAGCAAAAGACTCGAGAAGTCTATGGTCAGGACCGAAGGTCACATGCTCCCGGTTGACGATTCGGAAGCTATTGCGGCGGCTGTATCAGAAATCCAGGACAATTTGAAGCAGTACGGGCCAGATTCGATCGCGATGCTAGGATCTCCTCTGACCACCACTGAGGAAGCAATGTGCTTCTCAGATATTGCCGATGCGCTTGGGGTGAAGAATATTGATTTTTCTTTGGGGACTACCCATAGGGCTGTTCTCACAGCATTTGAGGATACTTTTGGCACTGCTGTAATCCCGACAGAACTAACAGATATTGAGGAATCGAAGACGATCATATGTATTGCGACCGATCTCGAAGAGTCACACCAAGCAGTCTCGCTCAGAATAAAAGGGATGGTAAGAAACGCTGGCTCTGATCTAGTGCTAATTTCGCCTAAATGGAGCGAGTTGGACAATTTTGCGAAGGCTGTCATACGGTGTTTGCCCGGTGAAGAAGCTTATGTGGCTGACCAACTCGCGAAGCGATTCGGGGAAGCACCAGGCCCTATCGACCAGACCACTTGGGACAAAGCAGTGGCCTTGATGTCTGACACGCATGAGGAGACGCGCTCGATCGTAGTGTTTGCGCCTAACGCGGTTGACCAAGAGTATGCCGGAGAACTTGCCAAATCTGCAGGTAATTTGGCTATTTCTTTGGCACCAGAGCGAGCCCATGAGTGTGTAATGTATTTACCGCCTGATGGAAACACAAACGGAATTCATGACGCTGGTGTCCTTCCGAGAGATGGTGGGCACAGCTTCAGTGAAATGATTCCCGCAATTTTGAGTGGCGACATAAAATGTTTGATAGTGCACGATGATAATCCACTAGTTAACGGGTTAGGGACAGATGATATGGAGCCTGCATTCAGGAATCTTGACTCACTGATTGTGATTGATTCCCTCCAGTCTTCATTGTTGGAGTATGCAAGCGTAGCTATATCTGAAGCCGCTTTCTATCACCGTTCTGGTTCAATCACGACTGCGGATCGGAGAGTGCTGTTCAATAGTTCAATCAATTCGGCAGTCGATGGTCAAAAGTCAGGATTGGCTATCTTGCGGCAGATTGCTGAAGGGCTCGATGTAAGTATTGATGATTCACCTTCTCTTGAATCGTTGTCGAACTACCCATCTCGTGCAGAAGTGGCTACATCGAGAGGAACGGCGCGAGCAATCGGAACAGGTGTGACATATAAGGCAATGCCTGCGGAGGTTAGGGTGCCGACCGCGTCGTCTGCGGAAGGGATGAGGTTATTTACTTCCCGATCACTATATACCTCATGGGAAGGAACTTCGACGGCTTCCGAGGAAGCAGACAAGCTTGATCGTGACGGGGTTGCTTGGATTAATCCCTCGGACGCTGCAAAGGCAGGAATTAAAATCGGAGATTCTGTTGCCATTAGGAGCAATGGTCACGAGCTATCGGCCCCGGTGCGTTTAGATGATGGCGTCAACCCAGGTACGGTCTATGTGCCCTCGTACTTTAAGTCTGCTGCGGTCATGTCCTTTTTCAGATATGGACAGAGTCTAGATGCTCCGGTGATTGAAATGAGTGCTGAGTAGTATTGTCGCTCCGGTATAAACAAGTTCAGGGGAATCTATGAAAGGGTCTGGAAAATCCATATTGCCTCCTGATTATGTCCCGACAGGTATGCATCTCGAATCACGAGACTTACGGCTAGAAAATGGTATGCGAATACTTCTAACACCGATGTCACAGACGAATTCAGTAGGCATCTCGGTGTTTGTTCGCGCTGGATCACGTTATGAAAAGACTGATGGTGAGAGTGGCTTGTCTCATTTTTTGGAGCACTTATGTTTCAAGGGTACTCGAGATCGACCAAATCCTATTGATATTTCGAGGGAGTTAGACGAGCTCGGCGGTGCTTTTAATGCCGTCACGGATCGAGAAATCACGATCTTCTATGGCAAGATGACGGCAGACAGAGCTTTACAGGGCCTCACTCTCTTGATTGATCTTCTGCGGAATTCTCTTCTCGAGGCGGACGAAATCGAACGGGAGAGAGGTGTGATTCTTGAAGAACTGGCTGCGATAGAAGATTCTCCACCGGAGCTAGTAGCGGTTAATCTCGAGGCATCGATTTGGCATGGACAACCGCACGGCAGGGAAATAGCCGGAACAGTCGAATCTGTTTCTAACATGACACATCAGGACATTAAGAAATATTACCGTCGTCAATACGTACCAAATTCCATAGTTATTTCAGTGGCTGGGGCCCTTGATGTCGGCGCAACAGAGAATATAGTGAGAGAGCTTTGTGAAGACTGGGGGGGCGGTGCGCCCGATGAGTATATTCCGCACCGATCCTCCGACGATGTGTCCGAGGACACTGCATTTAGTCTCAGTGCTGAACGGCGATTTAGATTAATCAGTCGGGATACAGAACAGGCGCATCTCGCGATTGGCATGCCTGGTTTATCTTTGAAGGATACGAAACGGCATAGTCTCGAGATATTCTCGATTGTATTGGGTGAGGGTATGTCTTCTAGGTTATTTACTCGTCTTCGGGAGGAATTAGGTTTGTGCTATGACATACATTCCGGCCCAAGTTTTCTGAGCGATACCGGTATGTTTGGGATCTATTCTGGGGTGGATCCGCAGAATACGTCGAAGGCTTTGGAAGAAATCGTTGCTGAGATTGACAGGACAATTCAGTCACTGGGTGAGTTCGAAATTGATCTTGCGAAGCGGATTATTAATTCGCGACTCATACTTCGTTTGGAAGATTCTCGAGCAGTTTCATCCTACGTCGGTTTACAGGCGGTTCTTGGGCTTGAGATGCTTCAACCAGAGGAGCTTCTTGCTCGGATTGAATCAGTGTCGGTTTTGGATATACAGAGGACCGCAAACGAACTAATTGACCCGGGTAAATTCCATTTGTCTTTAATAGGCCCTATGAATGGCTCAGAGCTGCTCAATCAGTTCGCCAGCTTCTAGATGCCAGTTACTAGGGTCAGCTAGTATTGCTGAATTTGGTCGCTCTGGGTCAGGAGTGGCAATGATTGCCTGATCTGCCTGCAAAGTTAAGTCCATTACACGTTCTCTATGAACGAGATCAAGTTCGGATAGTACGTCATCAAGTAAAAGGACTGGCTTTTCACCGGTCTGTTTCTCGGACATATTGACTTCAGCTAACCTAAGGCTGAGTGCAAGAGATCGCAGCTGACCTCTCGACGCCGATACGGCCGCGTCCACTTTATTAAATTCAAATTTCAGGTCGTCACGATGAGGTCCCCGAGTGGTCGTTCCTCTTAACAAATCTACTTCTCTGTGATTACGAAGAGTACTGAGCATTTGTTCATAGATATCCGTTTGACTTGAGCCTTTGTCGATTAGTGAATTTGGTGAGTATTCAAGCCTACTTTCGTTTGCGAATTCACCGGGATTCAGATCTATGAAGTAACTAGCACAGATGGACAAGAGAGTAGCAAGATGTTGACTTCGGATAAACATAATCCTTGCTCCGGTCGATGCAAATTGTTCATCCCAGACATCGAGAGATCCGATAGTTTGAGAACCCTTATTCACAGCACGGAGGAGAGCATTTCGATTTTCTAATACCCGCGAAAAATCTCGTAATGCTCCAATATAATGAGGGTCCATCTGCGACAAAGTTGTATCGATATATTTGCGCCTTTCGGCCGGTGTTCCTTCTATTAGTCGCAGGTCTCGAGCAGAAAACAAAACGCTGCGAACACATCCAATCACTTGGGAGGCCCTACAGATTTGCCCGTTCCGTCTATATTGTTTAACAGTGCGGATTTTGTAGGGATCGATGTTTGAATTACTTTGATCGACTGGATTCTGAGCGGTGACACTTATTTCAACAGATTCATGGCTGGTTGGGGACTGTAAATCGTTCACTTTGTCAGCCGACATAAAAGCCCCTGGCAGTGGGTCCATTTCAAGCGACTGCCAATTAATGAGCTCTACATCTCGATTTATCCGCGGTGATCGTGTACTACTTAGTGTTGAAATACCCTCGAGTAAATTAGATTTCCCTGATCCATTGGGCCCGTAGATGACATGGATACCAGATTGAGGGTGCCATTCCAAGTCCTTGAATGACCTGTAATTTTTGAACTTAACTTTGGATAGGCGCATAGTGGCTGAGATTCAGATCCAAATTCCAGGTGTATCTTCCCAGAAAAACTGCACCAGTACACCCTGCGAATCACGTGGATGGATAAAAGTTTCTCTCCAATGACCTCCTCTGGTATGACCTTCTCGGCCTCCAAAGACATTTATACCCTGGTCTCTACATGCATTTAGCGCTTGGTCAAAATCAGACACTTGGAACGTCATATGGTGTAGACCGGGTCCGCGCTTGTCCAGGAAATCATGTAGGAATGAATCTTCACCATAAGGCTCTAGCAATTCGATACGCGATTGTCCCGTAGGCCAGTCCAGTAATCTCGATTTAAAATCAACCTGTCTAGAAGGGTCGTTGGAGCTCTCGGCTGAGTCAGATTTCCAGATGGTGGTTAGCCCGAAAAGCTCTTCATACCAGTCACCGGTAGTGTCACGTGAGGCTGTGACATGGCAGATATGGTTTAGTGCTGTGATTCCAAGATGTCCTGGTTCATCATCACTGAATAGTTCATGAACGTTCCAGGCTTGATCTGCCTCATATAGCTGAAAAAGAACTCCTTCGCCTCCCGATCTCGGATGGATGTAAGCATATTTTGTACCTTCGTCATCAATTGATTCGCCCCACGGTTCGATTTGCGAGTCACGCAACTCTTTGACCGCGTTTTCAATGGAAGGGACCCGGAAAGCGAGATGATGTAATCCTGGCCCTGACGGTCCGTCGAGAAATTTTCTGAGATAAGACTCATCATTAGAGGGCTCAATTATTTCGAGCCCGATGTGGGACCGACCAGGCATTGCAAATGTAGTTCCATTGATGTCATCACCATGGAATTCGCCTAGCTTTTCAAAGCCAAAGAGATCTTGCCAGAATATGGACGCAGATTTCATGTCGGAGGACGCAATACTCACATGATCCCAATCCAGTGTTGTAATCATATTCCTCCGAGAAGCTTATCTTCGTCCACCGATTTGTTTCGTTTTATGCTCGACGTAGTCAATCAACATGTACTCTCCTAGCTGATCTGGAGTTGAAAAGAATACTCGCCCACCGTTGAGCTTTGCTATCTGATTTACAAACTCTTTTAGTGAGTGACTTCGATCAAGCATGAAGGTATTAATAGTGACCTGTTTTTGAGTAAGTCTCTTAACTGATTTTAGTGTTTCACGTATTGTTACAGGGCTCGGAGGATAGGAGAATCTCGATCGACCATTTTCCATGTGAGCGGTCGGCTCGCCATCGGATACCATGAGTATTTGCTTGGTACTACCGGTATGTTTGGCCAAAATGTCTTCCGCAAGCATTAGGGCATGATGCATATTTGTACCAACTACAGTTTCGTCCCAGCTGACAAATGGCAGCTCGTTTGGCTTCAGTTCTCTTGCGTACGCGTTGAAACCAATGACATAAAAAGTATCTCTCGGATACTGTGCCTTGATTAAATTCTGCAGAGCCAGAGCAACTTTCTTAGCGGCTATGAAGGAGCCTCTGAGGGCCATTGACCACGACAGGTCTACCATAAGTACTGTAGCCGTAGTTGTTTGTAGTTCTGAACGATAAATTTCGAAGTCATCCGGATCAAGATGAACTGGGGAACCTCTGCCCTCTCTTTCAAGGGCATTCATGATCGTTTGCTTCATATCTAAGTGGAATGGGTCACCGAATTCATACGGCTTACTTTCGTCGAGTCGTTCACCTTGTCGGCCGTTTTCAGGTACTGGGTGATTGCCGATAGTACCCAATTTGAGTTGTCGGAAGATTTCTCGGAGAGCATTCTCTCCGATCATCCGTGTCCCTCTTGGAGTCAGTCGCCATTCGTCACCGTCACTCTGAATATATCCGGCTTCTTCCAACACATCCAACAGTTTTTGGAGTTCTTCAAATTCGTCTGCCGCATCGTCGCCAAGAAACTCTCGGAGTTTTTCGAGATCTACCCCGTCCATTTCCCCTCGGTATTGAGCACGCTCCAGTGATTTTTCCAATGAGTCCATGTCATTCATTTGTCTCATTAGTTCAGTTGCTGCTTCAAGAGTTAAGTTATCGCTTCCCCTGAAAGGATATTGGTTCCCTTGATTGCCAGGATTGAGGAAAGACAAATTTTCAGCGAGTTCATTGAGTTCTGATTGCAGCTCTGGGTCTCCTAGGCTTGAATTCAACATATCTTGGAGTTGACCTTGCTGGTCACTTGGAAGTGACGACATCAAAGACTGCATAGCACTCATTTGGGCTTGCATTTGCTCCATTAGCTCGTCGAGAGATGTTGGAGGATTTTCTCCGAACATATCTCCATGTTTATCCATGAACTCATCAAAGTTTGGGTCCTGTCCCTTCATCCGATCATTCATCATGTCGTTGAGATCTCGTACCATATCCTTGATACGTTCCATGTCCTCCGGAGACATATTTTTCAAAGACTCGTTTAATTGATCGAGCATTTGCGATGACATTGCCTCTTTAAGCCGCTCCAAAAGTTCTTCAAAGCGTTCCCGTGCCTCAGGGGATAAGAAATCATATTCACGTAGTGCGGCAATCTGGCCTGCTTGATTTTCTGGAAGTTCGTCGAGGAAGTCCTGTTTTTTTTGAGCTATTGACTCCAAGAGATCGTTCAGCCGCTCCTGCTCCTCGGGATCGATTTCATCACTAGGTTCAGAGTTGTCTGCGTTAGCCGCTGATGTTCGGTCGAGGCTTTCCTGCACGGCCTCTTGTTCTTTCTGAACGACCTCCTCCAGCGCTTCTTTTAGTTCGTCAACTACTGAACTTATGTCGAACTGATCGAGTTTGTCTCGACGTTGCTGGCGCAGGTTTTGCAGCATGTCTCGCAGGCCCTGGAGGTTATCCCCTTGGGGCGTTTGCACACCTCGCTGCATTAGGTTGCGAAGGGCATGTTGGAGGTCGCCGAAGTTTAAAAGATCGTCCCCTAGTGCTGAAAGCAGGTCGTCAGGATCAAAAGACTCCGTGCCTTGTGAGCCATCCCAGCTTGAGTATCTAAACGATAAGCTCATTTGAGTTCCCAATCAGTAAGCCACCCTATGTGGATTGAGTTTAGTGCCTTCAGTCGAAAAAACGAACTTCTCCTACGATTGATAAAGAGATTCCCCGCCGACTGTGTCCTTATTCAACAACTTATTTAGGTGCATACCCTCCAATACAAGCTCGATCAGCGAGGCTTGTATCTCTGGTCGGGCGTCAGAATCGATACTGGTTGTGATGTCTCGTAGTCCAGTGACTTTAGACAAAATAGATTCGTAATCAGATGAACTTTTAGCTTCACCGACGTCGATGGACAGGCCTTCACTAAATGTTGATCCCAACCCATCGATATCAATATTCATTGAATCAGTCATGCGATTGAACACCGAGACCACAGCTCCATCAATTAGACGCTGGATAATTTGATCTTCTTTACCCTCTTCAATCGTTTCGAACTCAATTTTTCCCTGCAGTGAGGGGACTAGGTAGGATAAATCAGAAATCCGTGGCACAGCTAGTGATTCATTCAGCCTGATTGCCCTGCGGATGGCATTCGCCTGGAGCGCCTCATAGCTGGCGATAGAGGCTCGGACTGATACGCCAGATCTCTGTGATACGTCAGGCGAACGTCTAGCTAGCCTACTTATTTCAGCGATAATTTCTTTCATATAAGCTGGAGTGTGAAGCTCATAGTTATCTGCGGATATATGGTTGGCTTCGGCCTCCATAATATCCATCTCATGCACTGCACTGGGAGGATAATGTGTTCGTATTTGAGCACCATATCGGTCTTTTAAGGGGGTGATAATACGGCCGCGATTTGTGTAATCTTCCGGATTTGCAGTTGCTACCACAATGACATCCAGCGGAAGACGAATTTTGTGGCCTCGTATTTGGACATCATGTTCTTCCATCACGTTAAGCAATCCTACTTGAATACGTTCGGCCAAATCAGGCAACTCATTTAGTCCGAAAATTCCTCGATTGGTTCGGGGGATCAAGCCATAGTGAATGGTCAATTCGTCTGAGAGGTAAAGTCCTTCAGCAACCTTAATCGGATCCACTTCTCCGATTAAATCAGCAATGGTGATATCCGGAGTAGCTAGCTTTTCTCCGTATCGCTCATCGCGATGCATCCAACGAATAGGTGTGCGATTACCCAACTCGTTGACCAGAGCTCTACCTTGAGGTGAGATTGGTTCGAATGGATTCTCTGGCAGTTCAACTCCGTCTATCACTGGTGTCCATTCGTCAAATAGCGAGGTCAGCGATCGGATGATTCTTGATTTTGCTTGGCCTCGTTCACCCAGCAGGATAATATCTTGGCCTGAAAGAATCGCGTTCTGTAGCTGGGGCACCACAGTTTGTTCATAGCCTTCGATCCCTGGGAATATGTCCTCGTCATTTTTTATTTTTGCGATCAGATTATTACGTAGCTCCTCTCGGATGGGGAGTACTTGGTAGCCTGCCTTCTTCAATTGTCCCAGAGTCCGTGGTTTGTTCGCCATTGTTCCCCCTTGTTTAAGTTTGACCAGAAGATTTTAGTGTAAGCGACAAGAGTATATGTGGCCCCTAGCCAGTGTGCGTTAATATTTCTAAAACTGCTAGTCGATTTTGAATTGGGAAGATGGAAGCTATGGCAAATACAAGTGGCCTTGTGACACCGGATATTGTTTATCAAGACAGTGATGTTCGTATTGAGCGTCTGCGAGAGATAAGCTCATGGGCGAATAATTCTTATATTATCTCCGACGCAACAGGTGCAGGGCCGGTTATTGTTATCGACGCACCAGAAGGTTCTGAGTCGACGGTGGCTGCACTGGTCGAGAGAGATGTCCAGGCACTATTTTTCACCCACCACCACGGAGACCATTGGCAGGGCTACGATGTGTTGCGTGCCGCAACCGCTGCTCCGGCCTACGCCGGGGCAACTGAAACCAATCTCGATTCTTCCCGCAACATATTGCCAATTGAGGATGGACAGGAATTTACCATCGGAGATACTCGAATCGTTTCTATCCATACCCCTGGGCATACGCCAGGCTCGACCTGTTTCTTGGTAGGGTCTGCTCTGATTGCGGGCGATGTTCTTTTTCCTGGAGGTCCGGGACTAACTCAATCTAACGAAGACCTAAAGACAAGTGTGAAGAGTATTACCTCTCGACTCTATCCTCTATCGCCTCAGACGGTCGTGCTGCCCGGCCACGGTGCTTCCACGACAATTTTTGAGTCTAAGTGGGAATACAATATTTTTGCGGCTCAGCCGTGGGACTCAACGTTAAAGGGTGATGTGGCTTGGATCAGTAATTCCGATTAATAGGATACTTTTTGCTTGCATTCTCATTGCTATTCGATGTTCGCTAAAGTTCAGATAAACGTTGGTCGACTGCTTCAATTTGGGACTTAGCAGATTCAAGCTTATTGTGCTCCTTCTCCACAATTTCGGCGGGAGCCTTGGATACGAATTGAGGGTTTTGGAGTTTAAGGTTTTGCCGCGCAATTTCTTCTTCTAAAGAGGCCTTTTCTTTTTCGAGTCTCGAGCGTTCTTCGGCTAGGTCGAATAAGCCCCCAAGAGGGAGAATCACTGTCCCTGCTCCTGTTATTCCAGAAGCAACTTGTTCAACTGGTGCTTCGGATGCGGAGTGCACGATATGTAGAGGGTTAACTTTTGCGAGAGCTGTTATTGCTGAACTCAGTCCCACCAAATCATCGAATGTGGATTCACTCGCGATATAACCCTCAATATCTCTGGCGGCATCAACCTTTTTTTCAGCCCTTATATTCCTAATGGTGCGGATGAAATCTTGGATATTCGTGAACATCTCTTCGGCCGTCAAATCTCGCTGGCCGTCACTATCCTTACTTGAGGGATAGTGCTCTACGATGAGTGCTCTTTGTTGAGTGCTTTCATGTTTGGACTTTTCAAGCCTTTGCCATATTTCTTCAGTGATGAATGGCATGAATGGGTGTAACAGTCGAAGAACTGTATCGAGTACCTCAGTAAGGATAGTTATTGGGGAGTAGTTGCCTGACCGTATCTGTATCTTAGCTAACTCTAAATACCAATCCGCGAAATCATCCCAGAAGAAGTCTCTTATCTGTCGGATTGCCTCAGAGAGTTCGTATGAATCCATGAGACGCTGAACTTCTTGCACTAGGTGTGTGAGCCTCGATTGAATCCATCGATCCTCTAGCGAATGTTCTACTATTTCACCTGGCACTTGATCCGCATATTCCTCCCGTAGTGAAATAACGAACCGCCCGGCATTCCAGAGCTTGTTTGAAAAATTTCGGCCTGATTCGAGCCGATCTTCCGTGAGACGTTGATCGTTTCCTGGGCTTGTGCCCGAAAGCAAAGCATATCGAAGGCCGTCGCACCCGTACTGATCAATTGTTTCGAGAGGGTCTACGCTATTACCCAATGACTTTGACATTTTGCGGCCGTCAGCTGCTCTTACAAGGCCATGTAAATAGACTGTGTCGAAAGGAACTCTGCCGTCCATGTTATATAGCGACAGCATAATCATCCTGGCAACCCAGAAGAAAATAATGTCGTATCCGGTTTCCATGACCTGAGTTGGATAGAATCGGTCGAGATCCGCTCCCCACTCACCGTTAGTTTCATTCGGCCAGCCGAGCGTGGAATGGGGCCAGAGACCGGATGAAAACCAAGTGTCCAATGTGTCTTCATCTTGTCGAATATCTTTGCAACCACAGGAATCACATTCCTCAGGATCTGTGATTGCCACCGTCAGAAAATCGCACTCATCACAATACCAAACTGGAATTCGATGGCCCCACCATATCTGTCGAGAAATACACCAATCCCTGATGTTTTCCATCCAATGAAGGTAGGTTCGTTCAAATCTTGGAGGAACAAAATTAATCTTCTTTTCTTTGACGGCATCTATGGCCGGTCCTGACAGAGTTTTAGCATCAACCCACCACTGCTCTGACAGTAGTGGTTCGATTACGGTGGCGCATCGCTGGCAATGGCCCACAGAGTGGTTGTATGGATCTATGCGTTCTACTAATCCCAATTTCGCCATATCTTGTACGATTTGGGAACGTGCTTCCAAAAGACTCAGCCCGTTGTATGCACCGGCACGCTGATTTAAGGTCCCATCTTTTTCTAGGATATTTATGATTTCTAATCCGTGCCGTTCTCCGATTTCAAAATCCACTTGATCATGAGCAGGTGTGACCTTTAAAGCCCCGGACCCGGATTCAATAGATACAGCATCATCGGCAATTATCGGAACTAA
>CEOQ01025646.1_pt1 | contig 15817 bp, 16 predicted proteins | sample 361351 | NCBI WGS metagenome assembly CEOQ01 (sample SAMEA2619907, study PRJEB7988) | marine metagenome | biome: marine biome (ENVO:00000447); feature: deep chlorophyll maximum layer (ENVO:xxxxxxxx); material: "saline water (ENVO:00002010), including plankton (ENVO:xxxxxxxx)" | depth 60 m | reverse complement strand
TAAGCATTTAAGCACCTAGTTTTTAAACTCAAACAAATGTAATATCCGAACTATTAACTTCAAAAAATTATCGAAATATGTTTTAATTTAGAATAAATCTAAATAAGATTAGAAAGGTTTTTCTGCGTCTTTTTCCTTAATGATTCTTCTAAGAATTTTGCCTACATTAGACTTTGGTAATTCATCAGTGAAACCCACGTGCTTAGGACATTTATAATTTGTAAGTTTTTCTTTACAAAAATCTTTTATTTCTTCTGGAGTCAAAGAATCATCCTTCTTGACTATTACTGCTTTAACTGCCTCAGTAGTTTTTTCATCTGGTACACCAATTACACCTACTTCAAGAACCTTTGGATGAGATGATATGACATGTTCAACCTCATTCGGATAGACATTGAATCCTGAAACTAAAACCATCTCTTTCTTTCTGTCAACAATCTTTAAAAAACCATCGATATCAAATATTGCAATATCACCCGTAATAAGCCAACCATTTTTTATTACTTCTAATGTTTCTTTTTCTCTTTGCCAATAACCTTCCATCACTTGAGGACCTCGAACACATAATTCTCCTCTTTCTCCTATTTCAACCTCTTTTCCATCATCATCAATTAATTTTACTTCAGTTCTTGGTAGAGGAAGACCAATTGTACCTATTTTATTAGTTCCATCTAAAGGATTACTGGTAACAACAGGAGAGGTTTCAGTCAATCCATAACCCTCAACCAAAGGACATCCTGTTGTTTCCATCCATTGGTTTGCAACAGAATCTTGAACAGCCATTCCTCCACCAAAAGCTACTTTTAAATTAGAAAAATCCAAATCTTTAAATTTCTTGTTGTTTAACAAACCATTAAATAGAGTATTTACACCTGTTATTATTGAAAATTTATATTTTGATAGCTCTTTAACGAAACCATCCATATCTCTAGGATTAGTTATTAATACATTTTTAGCTCCATACTTAAACATAACAAGTGCATTACATACTAATGCGAAAATATGGTAAAGAGGAAGTGCAGTAATCACAATCTCCTCCTTATATTTCAAAAGAATATCCATCCAAGATGAAACTTGAATAACATTAGAGATTACATTTTTATGAGAAAGCATGGCACCCTTAGATACACCAGTTGTACCACCAGTATACTGTAAAAAAGCTATATCATCTGAAGAAATTTCGACCTGATTGTATTCATATTTTCCTCCTAGTGCGAGGGCATCTTTAAAAGTATGATGATTTGGAAGAGAAAATGATGGTACCATTTTCTTAACATATTTGACAACAAAATTTACAATCGATCCTTTTAATATTCCAAGCATATCTCCCATATTAGAAACAATTACATGCTTAATTTCGGTATCAGAAATTACTTTTTCTAGATTAAAAGCGAAATTTGATAGTATAAGTATTGCTTTACATCCCGAATCCTTGAATTGATGTCTCATCTCATCAGGAGTGTACAATGGGTTAGTGTTAACTACAATGATTCCAGATCTAAGAGCACCAATTAATGCGACAGGATACTGTAATAGATTAGGAGACTGAATTGCAAGGCGATCTCCTTTTTTCAGTTTTAACTCATGCAAAAGAAAATTTGAGAATTTCTTCGATAAATCATCAAGTTCTTTATAAGAAATTGATTTACCCATATTTTCAAATGCAATTTTATCAGAATATTTAGAAAATCCGTCCTCAAATAATTCTACAAATGACTCATAATTATCTAGATTGACATCATTTTCAACTCCATCAGGATAATTTTTAATCCAAATCTTTTCCATTAATTATATACGAAAATGGTTAAGTTAATTTTTTAAATGTATATTAATTTTTAAACAAAAGAAAGGGGACATCTTAATTAAAAAATATCCCCTGTAAACAACATTAACCCAAAAATGATATTTTAATTTATAAATTTATTAATGAATTTCTATTAAAATCCATTTAATTTTTAATTAATTTTTGATTAATTTAAAATATTTTAATTATACTTATATTTTATTGTAAAATTTTAAAATTAGTACCCAAAAATGAGAGGAAATTATCATATTGACAATATTGACCTAAAAATTTTAAACATCCTCTCAAGTAATGCAAAACTCCCATATACTGAAGTTGCAAAAAAAGTTTTTGTTTCAGGGGGAACTGTGCATGTGAGAATGAGAAAATTAGAGAAAATGGGAATTGTAAGAGGAACAAAACTTGATATTGATTATTCTAAACTTGGATACAACATCTCTTGCTTTATGGGTATATACCTTGAAAAAAGTTTTCTTTATAGAGATGCTGTAAAAGCACTTAAAAGAATCCCAGAAATTCTTGAGATTCATGCCATAACTGGACAGTATACAATTTTTGTAAAAATACTCTGCAAAGACACACCTCATTTCAGAGAAATACTTGACACTAAAATACATAAAGTCAAGGGTATAACAAGAACAGAATCCTTTATGTCTATTGAAGAAACATTAAAGGGAAGTGCACTGGTAAAATAAGCGTTTTAATCAATTTTTTAGTTTAAAAAGATTTTGTTGCATAAATTTGCGCCATATAAAATTACATGAGTAAAGACGACAAAATATTAAAAGAATTTACTTCCAAAGAGTACGAACATGGATGGTCGATTGACCTTGATGTTGACCAAGCACCTTCTGGTCTAAATGAAGATATAATTAAGCTTATATCCAGTAAAAAAAACGAACCTGGATGGTTACTAAAATGGAGACTGGATGCTTTCTCGACTTTCAAAAAAATGAAAGAACCTGAGTGGGCAAACATTAATGTTCCCAAAATTGATTATCAAAAAATTTCATATTACTCAGCACCTAAAAAACAAACCTCTCTTAAATCAATAGATGATGTTGATCCTGAATTAATTAAAACGTTTGAAAAATTGGGCATATCCCTTCAAGAACAGAAAAGATTAAGTGGAGTTGCTGTCGATGCAGTTATAGACTCCGTCTCAATTGGAACTACCTTTAAAGATAAATTAAGTGAATTAGGTATAATATTCTGCTCTTTTTCTGAGGCAGTTAATGAACACCCTAATCTCATAAAAAAATATTTGGGTTCCGTCGTGCCAACAAAAGATAATTATTTTGCTTCTCTAAATTCTGCTGTATTTTCTGACGGATCTTTTTGTTACATTCCAAAAGGAGTGAGATGTCCAATGGAATTATCTACCTACTTTAGAATTAATGCATCGAATACTGGTCAATTTGAAAGAACATTAATTATTGCAGACGAGGGATCTTATGTAAGTTATCTTGAAGGGTGTACTGCACCAATGAGAGATGAAAACCAACTTCATGCTGCAGTAGTTGAAATTTTTGCTGCTAAAGACGCAGAAGTTAAGTATTCAACAGTTCAAAACTGGTATCCTGGAGATAAAGATGGCAAAGGTGGAATCTTTAATTTTGTTACAAAGAGAGGAATTTGTTCTGGAGATAATTCAAAAATAAGCTGGACTCAAGTAGAAACTGGCTCAGCAATAACATGGAAATATCCATCTTGCATTTTAAAAGGGAACAATTCTATTGGAGAGTTCTACTCTGTTGCGGTAACTAATAATCACCAACAAGCAGATACAGGAACTAAAATGATTCATATTGGGAAAAACACGAAATCAAAAATTATATCAAAGGGTATTTCTGCAGGATATTCTCAAAATAGCTACAGAGGACAAGTAAAAGTTATTAAAAGAGCTGAAAAATCAAGAAATTTTTCTCAGTGTGATTCTTTGCTTCTAGGAAATAAATGTGGAGCACATACATTTCCATATATAGATGTTGAAAATAAATCATCCATAGTCGAACATGAAGCAACTACTTCAAAGATTGGTGAAGACCAAATCTTTTACTGTTTGCAGAGAGGAATAGATGAAGAAAGTGCTATTGCACTAATCGTAAATGGGTACGCAAAAGATGTATTAAAACAACTCCCTATGGAGTTCTCAGTTGAAGCTCAAAAGCTTTTATCACTAACTCTAGAAGGTAGTGTAGGTTAATTTAATTATTATAAAATGTTAGAAATAAAAAATCTTCACGCATCAGTTGAAAAAACAAAAATCCTTAAAGGATTAAATCTTAAAGTTAATTCTGGGGAAATTCATGCAATTATGGGACCAAATGGCTCAGGAAAAAGCACATTAGCATCAGTAATTGCCGGAAGAGATGATTATGATGTTACAAATGGTCAGATCAAATTTAATGGTAACAACTTAAGTGATCTTGGTCCTGATGAAAGAGCAAGAGAAGGAATCTTTCTTGCTTTCCAGTATCCAGTTGAAATCCCTGGAGTTACTACAACAAACTTTATGAAAACAGCAGTAAATCAAATAAGACATTTTAAAGGGAAAAAACCCCTAGATGCTGTTGCTTTCCTAAAACTAATGAAGGAGAAAATGAAACTTGTTAATATCAAACAAGATCTTTTAAGCAGATCTATCAATGATGGTTTTTCTGGGGGAGAAAAAAAACGAAATGAAATTTTTCAAATGGCGATGTTAAACCCAAAACTATCAATATTAGATGAAACCGATTCAGGACTTGACATTGATGCATTAAAAATAGTTTCTAATGGAGTCAATACATTAAAATCAAAAGATAATGCTACCATAGTTGTCACACACTACCAAAGATTATTGGAATATATAGTCCCAGATTTTGTTCATGTTTTAATTGATGGAAAAATTGTTAAATCTGGTGATAAAAGCCTTGCTATTGAACTTGAAAAAAAAGGATATGACTGGTTAGAAGGTTAACATTAATATTAGATATAAAATGAAGAATATACATCTTATTGAAGAAAATGTTATAAGGGAGAAAGACAGAAGACTTAAAAAAAAGAAGTCTAAAATTTTCAAAAACATAGGTAATGCTATTTCTAAATATAAAGAGGAATATAAGTATACTCCCCTACTAAAAAGACTAGAAAAAAAATTTAAAATTTTCGAGAAAGACAGTATAAATCTTAAGGAAATAAGAGATTATAAAAATATTTTAAAAAACAGAAAAGAAAAATACTTAATTGTAACTATCAATGGGAATTTCAATAAGGAACTTTCAACTTTACCCAATAACATATTAGTAAAAAAATTTTCAAAATTAGATACTAAAACAAAAAAAGAGTTTGACAAAATTTACCAGAATTATGATGATTCAAATGATGACCTATTTAGTTCAATTAATTCAATACATCATGAAGAGTGTTTATCTATTTTAATTGATAATAATACAAATGTTGATAAAAACATATCAATTATTAACTTTTTAGACTCTTCTTTAGTCTCATACATTAGAAAACTAATTATTTGTAAGAAAAATGCAGAAGTATCATTTTCTGAAGAATTTATTAATTTAAGCACTGAAGAAAATTTTTCCAGTTCTGTTTCAGAAATTTTTCTAGATGAAAATTCTAAATTAAGCTACCATAATCTACAGAAAATAGAAAAGAATTATCACTTTAATAGTATTAATGCATTCCAAAAAAGAAATAGCGTATCTAACTTTTTTACTTTCAGTTTTTCAGGTGCAACAATCCGAAATAATTTGAATATTATTCTAAATGATAAAAATTGCTATTCTAACATGTATGGTTTCTATGCAATCAAAAAACAATCCCATATAGATAATCACACATCTGTTGACCATATGGATGAGAATTGCATAAGCAATGAACATTATAAAGGCATAATGGACGAAGGATCAAATGGTGTTTTTAATGGAAAAATATTTGTAAGAAAAAAAGCACAAAAGACAAATGCATTTCAAGCAAATAATAACATTTTGCTTTCAGAAAACGCAAAGATAAATACCAAACCTCAACTCGAAATATGGGCTGACGATGTAAAATGTTCCCACGGTTGCACTGTAGGTCAATTGGATGAAGATGCTCTATTTTATCTTATGTCAAGAGGTATATCTAAAAAGGATTCCAGAGCATTATTACTTTCTGCATTTAGTAATGAAATTATAGAGAAAATTGAGAACAAAGAATTAAGAAAAAAAGTTGAGAAAATAATTTTACGTGACCTTAAAGAACTTAATCATGATTAATTTTCCTATAGATAGTATTCGAAAAGATTTTCCTATACTGGGGAAAAAAATTAATAATAATGATATAGTATATTTTGACAACGCTGCTACTACTCAAAAACCAAATGCAGTAATTAATGCAATATCAGATTATTACAAAAATTATAACGCAAATATTCACAGAGGAGTACATTCGCTTGCAGAAAAAGCTACTACGGAATTTGAAAATACTAGGAAATCAGTAAAAGAGTTTATTAATGCAAAATCAGAAAGAGAAATAATCTTTACAAGAGGAGCAACTGAGGGTATCAATTTAGTATCTACATCTTTTGGTAAAGAATATTTTAATGAAGGAGATGAGATAATTATAAGTGAGATGGAACATCACTCTAATATTATACCATGGCAGATGATATCAAAAGAAAAAGGTCTTTTACTTAAGACAATTAATGTAAAAGAGAATGGTGAAATAGACTTAGAAGATTTTAATAATTTAATTTCTAGCAAAACTAAATTTGTTTCAATTGTCCATATATCAAATACTCTAGGAACAGTAAACCCCGTTAAAGAAATAGTCAACATTTGCAATAAAAATAACATAACATGTTTAGTTGATGGAGCGCAAGCATCTGCTCATACAAAAATTGATGTTCAAGATATAAATTGTGATTTTTATGTTTTTTCTGCTCATAAAATGTACGGACCTACTGGAGTTGGAATAGTATATGGAAAAGAAGAATTATTAGAGAAAATGCCACCATATATGGGTGGTGGTGAAATGATTAAGGATGTTAAATTTGAAACTACTACTTATAACGATTTGCCCCATAAATTTGAAGCGGGAACACCCAATATAGGTGATGTAATCGGTTTTAATGAATCCATAAAATATCTTGAAAAGATTGGAAGAGATAATATAGAAAAGTATGAATCTTCTCTTAGAGACTATACAAATAAGAAACTAAATAATGTAGAAAATCTAAATATTATTGGTAATTCAAAAAACAAAATCGGAATCTTTTCATTTACAATAGACAAAATACATTATTACGATTTGGGTCTTCTTCTTGATGCAAAAGGAATTGCAATAAGAACTGGCCACCACTGTACGCAACCTCTGATTGAAAAATTTAATTTGGATGGAACAGCTAGATTATCACTTGCATTTTATAATAATATAGAAGAAATTGACTATTTCATAAACTCAATTGAAAAATTAAATCGTGATTAGCACTGAAAATATACAGAATGAGATAATAGAAAATTTCAAAGTTTTGGATAATGATTTTGAGATGACTTTAAATTATCTTATGGAGATTGGAGAAAAGCTTGATGTTTTGGATGAAAAATATAAGTCCGAAGAAAATCTTGTTAAAGGATGTCAATCAATGGTTTGGCTAACACATAAAATTCAAGACAAAAAACTTATTTTTTCAGGAGATAGTAACACATCCATAACCAAAGGGCTACTTAGTTTGTTGATAAAAGTTTTTTCTGGACAGTCCCCTAAAAATATTTTAAATACTAAATTGTTTTTTATTAGTAAAACAGGACTCTCTAGATTCATTGGAACTCAAAGATCAAATGGTCTCGAATCGATGGAAAAGAAATTTAAAATTATTGCACTATCATATAATAATGGACAATAAAAAAGAGATACAATTAAAAGAAAAGATAGTTAGAGCAATCAAAACTGTTTACGACCCAGAAATTCCAGTTGATGTTTATGAATTAGGTTTAATATATGAGATAAATCTACTTCCAAAAAAAAATGTTCACATTCTCATGACTCTCACATCTCCTTCTTGCCCTGCAGCAGAAACAATTCCAAGCGAGGTAAAAAATAGAGTTGAAATGATAAAAGAAATTAATGAAGTGGAGATAGAGATGACTTTTGAACCACCCTATTCCAGTGATTTGATGTCTGAAGAGGCAAAACTTGAATTAGGCTTTATGTAAAATGTTAAATTAAATTTTTTTAAAATGTATCCTGAAGAATTAACAAAACCAATGATTGAAGAGCTTACTTCTGTAGGCTTTACTGAGTTAAAAGACTCTAAATCTGTTGTTTCAGAGCTTCACGAAAACTCTGGTAAGTGTTTAGTATTAATAAACTCTGTATGTGGTTGTGCTGCTGGTGCGGCAAGACCTGGCGTGAAAAATTCACTTACCCTTTCCAAGAAAAAACCAGATAAACTTTTTACTGTTTTTGCTGGAGTAGACTTTGAAGCAGTTAATAAGGTGAGGGAAATGTGTCTTCCTTATCCACCAAGTTCACCTGCAATAGCTTTATTTGATAACGGAAATCTTATACATTTCGTAGAAAGACATCATATTGAGGGTAGAGATGCTTCAATGATAGCGGAACATCTCAAAAACGTATATGAAGAGTATTGCAGCTAAATATTTGATACTATATTTGCGCTAAATTTAAATTAACTACTATGAATGAAATGTTATACTTTATACCGGGTTCAGGTATACTCGCACTCTTATTTGTTTATATAAAAAATAATTGGGTAGCGTCCCGAGAGGTTGGTTCAGAGAAAATGGAAAGAATTGCCAAAAATATTGCAGATGGTGCAATGGCATTTTTAAGAGCAGAATATAAAATACTTTCAGTATTTGTTATTATAACAGCTGTTTTATTAGGCTTTAAAGGAGAAAGTGAAGGCACTAGTTGGTTAGTAGCTGTATCTTTTGTTGTTGGAGCATTGTGTTCTGGCCTTGCTGGTTTTATAGGAATGAAAGTTGCTACAAAGGCTAATGTAAGAACAACCAATGCAGCACAAGAATCTTTAGGTAAAGCTCTAGAGATTGCGTTCTCAGGTGGGGCAGTTATGGGATTAGGAGTCGTTGGATTAGGAGTCTTAGGCCTTGGTTCTCTTTTTCTCATATATAGTAATTTATTTCAAGATATTGATACTGTGATAAAAGTAATCTCAGGATTTTCATTAGGAGCATCATCTATTGCACTTTTTGCAAGAGTTGGTGGAGGTATTTACACTAAAGCAGCTGATGTTGGTGCAGATTTGGTTGGAAAAGTTGAAGCTGGTATTCCAGAGGATCATCCATTAAATCCTGCTACAATTGCAGATAATGTTGGGGATAATGTCGGAGATGTTGCAGGTATGGGAGCAGATCTTTTTGAATCATTTGTTGGATCAATAATTGGTGCAATGGTTTTAGGCGCTGCATTCATTGGGCTTCAAGAATTTTCTGGAATGGAGACAAATGCAATTATCTTACCTTTATTTATCGCGTCTTCAGGAATTATAATGTCTATAATTGGAACTTTCTTTGTTCGAGTAAAAGAAGGAGGAAGTCCTCACGCAGCTTTAAATCTTGGTGAATTTGGATCTGCTGGCCTTATGATAGTTACTACCTATTTTCTTATAGGTCATTTTCTGCCTGAAGCTTGGGTTTTTGGTGAAAAAGAATACACATCAATGGGTGTTTTTTATGCAACTATTGCTGGTTTACTTGCTGGACTAGGAGTTGGAAAAATTACAGAGTATTACACTGCAACTGGTAAAGCTCCTGTTAAATCAATTGTTAAACAGTCCGATACAGGTGCTGCAACTACTATAATTTCTGGACTTGGAGTTGGTATGATGTCAACTATGATTCCAATACTATTAATTTGTGCTGCTATTTTAACTTCTTATCATTTTGCAGGATTATATGGTATTGCAATTGCAGCAGTTGGTATGTTAGCCAACACAGGTATTCAATTGGCTGTTGATGCTTACGGTCCAATATCAGATAATGCAGGAGGAATTGCAGAAATGGCTGAATTGCCACCAAAAGTTAGAGAAAGAACTGATAAGCTAGATGCTGTTGGAAATACGACTGCAGCAATTGGAAAAGGTTTTGCAATTGCATCAGCTGCACTAACTGCGCTAGCGTTATTTGCAGCATTTATGCAAACTGCTAAAATTAGTACTATAGATATCTCAAACCCTATAGTTATGACAGGTTTACTTATCGGTGCAATGCTACCATTTGTTTTTTCAGCATTATCAATGAACGCAGTTGGTAAGGCAGCTATGAGTATGATTGAAGAAGTTAGAAGACAGTTTAAAGAGTTACCTAAGCTAAAAGCAGCTCTTGAAGTTATGAAAAAATACGATTCTGATCTTTCGAAAGCTTCAAAGTCAGATATGAAAATTTTCAATGATGCTGATGGGGTTGCAGAGTATAGTAAATGTGTAGAGATTTCAACACAAGCTGCTCTAAGAGAAATGGTTCTTCCTGGCTTAATGGCCATCTCTGTGCCTGTTATTATTGGATTTCTTGGTGGAGCAGAAATGCTAGGTGGTTTACTTGCTGGTGTTACATCATCTGGTGTTTTAATGGCTATATTTCAGTCTAATGCTGGTGGAGCTTGGGATAATGCAAAGAAAATGATTGAAGAAGCAGGAAATAAAGGTACCGATGCCCATAAAGCTGCTGTAGTGGGTGATACTGTTGGAGATCCATTTAAAGACACTTCGGGACCATCACTAAATATTTTATTAAAATTAATATCGGTTGTAGCGCTTGTAATAGCTCCATTATTGGTATAAATATATGTACAAAGAGAGAAAGAAGATAGCTAAAAAAACTTTTGGGAATTTCCCGTTCTTAAGTGTAATATTTAGTGTCTCTCTTTCTCTTTTGCTTTTAGGTATTTTCAGTTTTTTTCTTCTTACGTCCTTCCAAGTAAAAAAGGTTATTCAAGAAAACACAGAAGTAAACATATATCTAAACAAAGGCATTTCAAATGCTCAAGTTGATCAGATTAAAAGGATACTTTTCACCAAAGAATATGCATTATCAAATGATGAAAATACTCTTAGCTATGTATCTAGCAAACAAGCAGCCGAAGATTTCTCAAAGGAAATTGGAGAAGATTTTATTGATTTTCTTGGTGATAACCCTTTAAGGGACTTAATAATTTTAAAAATAAATTCTAGTTTTTTTGAACTTGAAAAATTAAGTAGTATTGAATCTGATATACTTAGTATCCCTGGAGTTTATGAAATTGACTACTCTAAAGAAATGATTAACAACATAAATAGTAACATCAGAAATATAAGTCTTGTTTTTATAGGAATATATCTTGTTCTATCATTGATTTCTTTCATTCTTATAAATAATACTCTTAGAATCGCTCTTTTTTCCCAAAGATTTCTAATTAGAAGTATGCAACTTGTCGGAGCAACATCGGCTTACATACTTAAACCATTTATCTACAGAGGATTATTATATGGATTACTATCTGGAGTAATTTCATCGATTAGTCTTTACATGCTTATATTACTTGCTAATGATAAGATAAATGGATTTGAGATGATTGTTAGTATTGACCAATTAAGTATTATATTTATCACACTAATAACAACTGGAATTCTTATGGTAATTTTAAGTACTTATAGTTCAGTTAATAAGTATCTAAAATCTTCGTTGGATGACCTGTATAAATAGATCATATGAGTAACAAATCCAAACTTCCTTTTGGTAATAGTAATTACAAATTAATGCTTATTGGAATTTTAATAATAATTAGTGGATTTGTGATTATGTCTATTGATAATGAAGAGTATGGCTATGGCTTTCTAGGATTAACTCTTGGACCAATTATTGTTCTTTTCGGTTTTATCTTCCAGTTTTTTGCCATTTTTCATAAAGAAAAATAATTTATGGAATGGTATGAAGCTTTAATACTCGGAATCATTCAAGGACTTACCGAATTTCTACCTATTAGTAGTAGTGGTCATCTAGAAATTGCTTCATTTTTATTAAAAACTAATCCCTCAAACAATTTATTTTTTACAGTACTTGTACACATTGCCACGGCAATAAGTATTATTTATGTATTCAAAAAAGATATATATAATATCTTATCGGGTTTAATAAAGTTTAAAAAAAATGAGATTGAATTTGCAAGCAAAATAATTGTTTCAAGTATGCCTGTAGGAATAATTGGATTAATGTATGAAAAAAAAATAGAAACTTTATTTACTGGTAACATGACACTTGTTGGTTCAATGCTAATAGTAACCTCATTGCTTTTATTTTTTACATTTTTTTCTAAAAAAGATTCTGATAGAAGTGTCTCATTTAAAGACGCATTTATCATTGGACTAGCTCAAGCTCTAGCTATCATTCCAGGTATCTCTAGGTCTGGAGCTACAATATCTACAGCAATTCTTTTAAAAGTGAACAGAGAAGAAGCAACCAGATTTTCATTTATAATGGTTCTGGTTCCTATATTTGGTATTCTATTATTAAAGATTTATCATGGCATTATCAATTCAGAATTAATCGTATTAAAAGACAATACAATTCCGTACATTATTGGTTTTTTATCTGCACTGATAAGTGGAATTTTTGCTTGTAGGCTAATGCTAAAAATAGTTAGAGAAAGCAAGTTAATATATTTCTCATTTTATTGTTTAGCTATTGGAATAATCGGAATACTATCGGGCTGTTATGATAAGAAAAATGAATTATTTACTATTACTCCAGTACAAGAAATAAGTAAAATTAGAGAGATAGCTTTAAGTGCATCACCTCCCTCTCTTGATTCAACTGAATCTCATCTTTACCTAGTTGAAGTATCAGAACTTGATAAAACTATAAAACTAGATATAAGATATGCTTCTACTAACAATTTCATGCAATCAAAATTCTATAAAAATGCTAGAGCATTTTTAAATGAAGATGCCGCAAAAAATTTAATTAGAGCAAATGAAGAATTAATGAAAAATGGATTTGGATTAATTATATATGATGGATACAGACCATGGTTCATCACAAAAATGTTTTGGGAAGGGACCCCAAACGATCTAAAGCATTTTGTTGCTGATCCCGAGATGGGTTCAGTGCACAACAGAGGCTGCGCAATTGATATAGGGCTTTATAATATAGCAAACGAAAAGCCAGTAAATATGATATCAGGATATGATGAATTCACAGAGAAAGCATACCCAAACTATACTGGTGGGACAAAAAAACAAAGGGAGATTAGAGATCTTTTGATTTCTGTTATGAAAAAAAATAATTTTTCAGTCTATGAGTATGAATGGTGGCATTTTAATTACGAAAAATGTAATTCTGGGATAATGAATTTTTCATTTGATGAATTGGATTCAATCAATTCCATCTAATATTTCTTTACCTTTTCTAATGCTATTTTGAAATTTATCTGAAACATTGTTTATAGCTTTATCAAATTCTTTAAGCTTCTGATTAACATTTTTTAGATCCGACTGATTTAAATTTTTATATTTTTCTTTATTCATTGGATAGTCTTCAAAAGAAAACTCTGCACTAAAATTTTCCATAAAATTCATCATTGATTTGTGAGCGTCTTCCAAATTTTTTATTTCCTCATCTATATCTACTTTCTCCTCTATTTCAATTAAATCATTTTTTAGATTTTTTAGATTTTTCATCTCCATCATCAATTCATCATGAACTATGATAATTTCATCAAGTAATTCCATATTTGATTCATGAATAGAATTATTATTTGAACATGAAAATAAAACAATTAGAATAAATAAAAATCTCATAATTAGTGTCCTTTATGTCCTCCTGGTGTATACTGTAAACTTAAATTAAATTCATTAATATTTCCAATTTGTAATCCATCAAAACTTTGATATAATGGAATTTTATATTCCAACGATACCCTAGAATTTCTCATAATTCCCTTATTAATAGATAAATTAATTCCTAGAGCATTATTAAAAATTCTATACCCTGAGTTATTAGAATTATTAAGAACCATTTCCTGAATATTCAAATCGCTGTCAGAACCTTTTATTTTTTGAGATTTTACAAAGTTCTGCCTGTAACTCAAACTCAGCATATTATTTAACTTGAAAGAAACCCAATAACTTATATCAAACTCTTTACCATACGAATAATTTCTAGAGTTATTATGTAAAGGAATTCTTGCTATAGGTTGAAAGCCACCAGAAAAAAAACTTCCCTGAAATAATGAGGTAAAACCAAGAACAGTGGAGAGATATCCATTTCCTATTTGCATGGAATATGGAAGAATTTTATTTTCTTGTTCTTTAGTGATACTGCCTATAGGTAATTCAAGACCTAAATTAGAATGTATTCTGAACCATTTAGATGAATAAATACTATATAAAATTTGCACCTCAGCATCTCCAATACCCGTAGAATTCAAATTTAATTCGTCTCCCCTCTTGTTAATATAAGTTGTTTTCTTATCCACTATAGATAATATCGAAGAAATCGTTAGTTTATCACTTAACCCATACATTAATTCAATTAAATGATTTAGAGAAGATTGAGATAAAACATGCAAATCATAAAATTGAGTGATTTGATCCTGTGTAAAAACATCATTGCCATTAAAATTATCTTTACTTGACGATAAATTAAGTTTATAACCAATCATAACACCATCTTTATTATGAGTATGATCAGTAAAAATACCTGCTGGAGCATGAGAATCAGGTCTTGAAGAATCCCAGGAACTCATATCCATCTTCTTAAAATGATCCGAAATATCTATAAATTTACCGTTATCATCAATTCTTTCATTTTCATAAAACAATTTAGATACTAGTGCATCAATAGATTCTTCTAAATTTTTTGTTTTAGATGAGGAGAATTCAGCCAATACCTTATCTCCATTTTTTACGTCTATAATAAAACCCGTATAGTTGTCTATCTCTAACTCAGTAGATCTTTTATATTTCCAACCATAAGATATAGATACGAAATATCTATTATCTACACCTGATACATTAACATTCTTTTTAAGAAGTGCGTCTTTAAATAATTCAGCAACTTTATTATCTGTTAAATTAAAATTTTGATTGAAGTCTATTTTATTGACAAAATTCAATGTCAGATTATGTTTCTTAAACAATGATTTCTGCGCATATATAGTATCAGAAAATATTAAAAAAAAAATTAAAAAATATCTTTTCATAGTATAACTTCATTACTAAAATAAATCTTTTAATTTGCTGAAAAAAGTCAATTCAAATATGGATTCAAATTTTTTAGAAAAATATAATTCAGGTCAAACCATTTTAGTAGATAAAGAATTAGATTGGACGTCATTTGATGTAATAAAAAAATTAAGAAATTTGATAAAATGCAAGAAAATTGGTCATGCGGGAACGTTGGATCCTCTAGCTACAGGTCTTCTGATTATTTGCACTGGAAAAAATACTAAAAAAATTAATGATTATCAGAACCTCACAAAAACATATACTGGTGATTTCACTATAGGAAACACAACTCCATCACATGATATGGAAACGGATATTAATTCATCTTGCTCTTTTAATAAAATAAAAAAAACTGACGTAATAAATTCATCTAAATCATTTATAGGTAAACAAATGCAAAGACCCCCTAAATTTTCTGCAGTTAAAGTGAGGGGGAAAAGAGCTTATGAACTAGCTAGAAAGGAAGAAGATATCTTTCTTGATGAGAAAGAAATTGAAATAAAATCTTTCTCAATAAAAAATATTGCACTACCCATAATTTCATTTGAAATAATATGTTCTAAAGGAACATATATAAGATCCATTGCAAGAGACTTTGGTAAAAGTTTAGGCTGTGGAGCTTATCTTTCCAAACTAAGAAGAACACATATTGGAAATTTTAGCGTTGATAATGCATATAGAATTGATAAATTAGTTGAAAAAATAAAAAAAGAAAAAATTGAAAATAATTAGAGATAATTCAATACTAAAAGAAAATTGTTATTTGGTTGGAACTATTGGTTATTTCG
>CEOQ01056163.1_pt1 | contig 15827 bp, 14 predicted proteins | sample 361351 | NCBI WGS metagenome assembly CEOQ01 (sample SAMEA2619907, study PRJEB7988) | marine metagenome | biome: marine biome (ENVO:00000447); feature: deep chlorophyll maximum layer (ENVO:xxxxxxxx); material: "saline water (ENVO:00002010), including plankton (ENVO:xxxxxxxx)" | depth 60 m | reverse complement strand
TCTTCGTTTTAAAGGAAGAACAGTAGGTACTGAATTGCATAATCCAGATTTTGTTCAATTAGCTGAAAGTTTTGGGGTAAAAGGAATAAAAGTTAATTCATTAGATGAAAGTTCTAAAGCTATAGAAGCAGCATTAGACATGGATGCTCCTGTAGTTGTTGAAATTGAATTACCTAGCGATTTAAATTTTCCGTATTATATAGATCAATAGTTTCTAATGAAAAAGTTATTATTTGGGAATAAATCTATATTTCTTGGATGGTGGGTTGTTTTTGGATCTTTTTTATCCAATGCAATGTATTCAGTGACAGGGCTTGTAGCAATAGGATTATTTATAGAACCAATGTCTTCTTCATTAGGTTGGTCTGTTGCTAGTATCTCTCTAGGCATTGCTTTAAGGCAAATTACTGGAACAATTATTGGACCAATTATTGGTCCTAGAGTTGATAAAACTGAACCTAGAAATCTTTTTTTTCTATCAACCATTATCACAGGTTTTTCAACCATCGTATTAGGATTCATAACAAACGTATGGATCTTTTATATGCTTTACGGTGTAATTGGTGCAATTGCAATTACTGGAATAAGTAATTTAGTTACTGGGACCGTAATATCAAAATGGTTTGTAAAATCACGAGGAAGAGCATTAGGTTTCTCTGATCTAGGAAGTTCAGTTGGAGTCATAATATTAATACCGGTTATAAATATTATTATCACAAGCCATTCTTGGGAAATGGCTTGGGTATTTTTAGGAGTGTTACATTTAATTATTATGACACCAGTATCGTTTTTAATGAAAAGACAGCCAGAAGATTATGGATTATTACCTGATAATGAAGCCAATGTTGAAAATGGCTTAAATAATAGTGATATAAATTCCAATAAAGAGGTATGGACTGCGAAAGAGGCAATTAAAACATATCAGTTCTGGATTATTATTCTGGCCTTTGGATTAAGTAATATTTCTGTTATGGCAATTCTATCTCATCAAATCAATCATATTGTCCATAAAGGTTTCTCTTCCACACAAGCTGCTTTAATTATATCTTTATGGGCTATTTTTGCTGGTTTCGCAAGAGTTCTATTTGGATTTATTTTAGAAAAGATTTCTGTAAGATATTTATCATTTATTGTGATGATCGGTAGTGCATTAGGCACTTATTTTTTGCTTATTGGAAATTCTTTAGAATTGTTATATTGCTTTGCAATTATTTACGGAATATTTCGAGGAGCTATTGTTTTGATGTCAATAATTATCTGGGCTGATTATTATGGGAGAACACATCTGGGAGCAATTAGAGGGCTTACAACACCGTTTAATATCATATCATTGTCAACTGGACCTGTATTAGCTGGTTATTTTTATGATGAACTTGGTTCATATGATATGATTTTTTCAGTCTTTATTATGCTTTATATAATATCAGGTATACTAATATTATTTACTAATGCTCCCAAAAAGAAATAAACGGTTCATTGTGTTTTTAAAATAATAAGCTACCGGAATCGTCTCATAGATCCAAAAATACCAAAGAAGATTATACTAATAGCGCCGTATAAAACACCTCCGATTAGTACAGCATCTGCTGCTCCATTCATTGCATTCCCACCTAAGGTTATAGTACCTACATAAATTTTATTATGTGTTAGATATTCTGCTATGGAACCCATAATTAATGTCCCGATCCATGTCGTACCTTGAACTGTAGTTTCAAAACTCAGCACACGTCCTCTTAATTCATTTGGTGTTAATATCTGCATTGCAATCATCCTCATACTCCTAAACATCATTTGTGACATTCCCATGAAAAATACGAGTATTAGAGAGAGCATAAATATCTCAGAACGTGAAAAAGCTAGTATGACTATTGTATTTGCCATTGCAACAAAAAATAGCAAATATCCTCTGTATTTAAATTCACTTAACATAACAACTATAAGAGCCCCTATAGATGTACCTATAGTTGATGCAGTCATGATATATCCAAGTCCAGAAGCTCCAACTCCTAAAATTGCGTCTGCAAAGATAGGTAATAAAAACATAGCAGCACTACCAACCATGGCGAAGGCAAATCCAATAGCAATCAATCCTAATAATACTTTTTCACGCCAAACATGTTTGAATCCTTCGAAGAAAGGATATTTTGTTTTTTTTGAATCTTGCTTTAGTTTTTGTTCTTCTGGGTCCCATTTAAGCAAAAATATTGTGATTGCAGTAAAGAGTTGGCCTATAGATGTAAGTATAAACAACCAACCTGTACCTATAATCGCAATAAGAAGTCCTCCTAAAGCAGGACCTGCTACCCTTGGCCATGTCTCAGCTATGTTATCCAGTGCAACTGCATTTGGTAATTGTTTTTTTGTTACGATACTTCCAAGTATTGCTTGGTGTCCTGGTCTTCCAATTGATTGAATAATTCCGCTCATTACAGAAGAGACTACAAAGTGCCACCACTCAATAATTTCAAAATAAACTAATGATGCAACAATTGCCCATAGTATTGTTAAAGAAACTTCCGTATACTTTAATAGCTTTTTTCTATCGACTTTATCTGCTAGAAATCCACCAACAAATGGCATAAATAACATAGGCCAGGCTAAAGACGATGTGACAAATCCTAATAAAAATGGAGATTTACTGATTTCCCAAACAATCCAAGCCCTTAGAAACACGCGCATTTGTCGGGCCATATTTGATGTTACTCTACCTGCCCAAAGAAGCCTAAAGTTTGAGTTTTCGAAAGCCGATATTTTATCCCGAAATGTAATACCATTCCTCCATCTGAATAATGGGGTGCTAAATATTATTTTCTTTGATAATATTCCACATATTTTCTTAAAGAATTAGCTGTATTTTCCATTCCAAATACTGCAGGGATCCCAGCATCTGTTAATTGTTTATACACCATGGATCTATCCTCAGGAGATGGATGAGGATATGTTGTTGATATAAGAACTACATAGGGTTTTTTTGCGCGTTTTTTAAATTCGCAAAATATTTCTGGTGTATGCCCCCTATAAACACTTAATTTATCGTTACGATTAGATATATGAATTTCATGGACAATTATATCTACATTAGAATCCTCATTGAGGACATCTAGTACATTGTTTAAATGATCTTCATTAGCTAGTGTTCTTCCCTCAATAGGATTTGTATAAGTACTGCCGACTAAATTAAACTTAGTTAATATTTGATTATATGATTTTTCACTTAACCGAGGAATAGAGAAACCTGCTTTAGAAAAAACATTTGCCATTTCAGTTGCATGTCCCCCAGAAAGGGCTAAAACCCCAAGGTTATAACCAGATTGCTTGGGAGGATCTAATTTAGCTAAGAGTTTTGCTGTTTCAAACATTTCATCCATATTGTCTATTTTTATAGCATTACATTGAATCAACATATCATCCCAGATTTTAGGGTTAGATGTTTTTGAAGTGGAGTGGGAAGCAACGGCACGTTCAGCGTCATCAGTTTCTCCTACTTTCCAGATCATTGTTGGTTTTATTTTTGAAATTTCTTTTAATTGTTTGAAAAAATCTTTTCCACTTCTTATTCCTTCGAGATACATTCCGATGACTTTGGTGTCATCATCATTTGCTAAATATTTTAGATAGTCGTGACTATCTAAAATGATGCCATTCCCCATACTAACTAATTTACTTACTTTGAGGTCATGAAATGCACTACCTTGTGCAAATGCTACGGATTGTGAGCCACTTTGTGATATAAATGCCAAATTTCCATATTCTCCATGGTATCTACCTAGGTTAACTCCAATACCTAATTTCGGATTAAATATTCCCATACAATTTGGTCCAACAATTTTCAAATTTCCTTCTATTGCGATACGTTCGATTTCTTTTTCAAGCTCAATACCTTCAGGTGTGCCTGTTTCACTGAATCCCGCGGTGTATAAATGAACGCCTATAACTTTTTTTGTTGCACAATCTTTCAATATCCTAGGTACAATTTGAGCTGGTACTGATACTATTACCAAATCTATACTTTCTGGGACATCTAATATTGATGGGAAACTATCAAAACCTAACTCTTTTGCGCTTGCCCATTCATTTCGATCTACATTTACATGGTATTTTTTACCTTCAAATGGCTGTATTGTTCTAAGCCACATATGGTTGTCAACTGATTTTGAACCAACAACTGCAATACTTTGTGGTTCTAGTACTCTATCTAAACTATCCATTTGAACTTCCTTTTGAAACTAATTCTAGACTTCCATTATTTATATACAAATCATTGTTATCAGTATAAATTTCTTCTAATAACAACTTTTCAATACACTCTTGTTGGGTGGATAATTTTGATAAAACATCTATAGCCTTATAAAGTGTTTCAACATTTGGAGGAGTAAGATTTTTGTATTGATCTAACAATATTTTTGATGCAATTGGTTGAGCTACCATTTCTTTTGCGTCTTTTTTCTCTAAAGGAGGTATTCTATAGCTACAATCATTCCAAATATCAATAGATTGTTGACCAAATCCAAAAAATATAACATATCCAAACAAAAAATCTTTTTGCAAGCCTAAAGTAAGCTCGGTAGGGTTATTTTGAGGTTTCCCGATTTTAAATCCAAGTGAAATAAAAAAGTTATGCAATTCCTCTAGATTAAAAAATATTTTTTTTCCAGTTTGGAGATCTTCTAATACTGTTAAAGATTTTTTCATAGCCTAAATTGCTCTATTCGTATTTAATTTAAAGACCTATTAAGTAATCAGTAATTTAATTTAATAAATGCTACATATTATCTAAATAAGATGAATCAATACTACAGAAATTGTCACATAAGTCAATTTTTTAAATCTAGTTGATAGTAAATTATTGAGATTTAGATATTTTTAAAAAACATCCAGGTATTACTAAGGTTAGTGGCATTAAAGCTATTATTATCAGAGCAGGAATATATGATCCAGTATAATCGGTGAAAGTTCCTATAAAAATTGGAGATACCACTGAGGCAAAATTACCTGTTGTGAGTATTGCCGCTGTAACTATTCCAACTTTTGAGGCATCGACATATGGAAGTTCCATAGGTATCGTAATGATACTTACGATAAATATCGACATAAACATTCCAATACCTGCAACACTTATTATTAGAAGTATTTCACTTGCACCAAATACTGATCCAAAAGCAAATAAAGGTAAAACTGTTCCTGATGATATCAATAGTAATTTACGACTATAAAATTTAGATAAAATCACTCCACTTATTGGATTTGATATTGCATTGATTAAAGGGATGATTGATACTATTGACCCTGCTTCAGCTAAAGTCATATCTTTAAATTCATTATAGTACGTTGGTAACCATGCACTATATCCAACAAAAAGTGTAAGGGGCCCAATAGTTCCTAATGCAAGTAATAATACATTACGGTTAAAAATGAACGGTAAATTTTCACGCATAGAAAAATGAGTTTTATTTACTTTGTTTTTTGAAGTACGACCACCGATTGTCCAACAAAGAGTAGCAAAAGCAGGTATCATGCTATAAAAAAACAAGGTCGTATTCCATCCTACACCATTAGCGATAGGTATCGCTAATAATACCCCCAATGAAACACCCAAAGCTCGACCTGATTCATTGATTCCATTCATAATTGATAATTCTTTGGGTTTGAACCATTCCATAGTAATTGCACTAGTAGTTGGTATAGAAATAGCAGCCCCAATACCAAATAAAATTCTTAATAAGATTATTATTATGAAGGAGTCTACAAATGGAAGTAACAGACCTGAAGACATTAAACTTCCACTTAAGATCATTGCATTTTTGGAACTTATTTTGGAAATTAAAAAACCCCCTGGTAATAGAAATAAAGCCATTACAAAAGTCACAGAAGATATTAATAAACCAACTATTCCTTTATTAATGTCATAATTTTCCATAATTGAAAGAAATAAGGGGGAAGGTGCCATAAAATTTAAACCAAGTCCAATTTGTATTAGGAATAAAATGGACTGAATTACCCATCGGTAGTAACTATATTGTGGATTTTGCATATTAGAGCCTATAGTATTTTTTGCATGATGTGTTCTCGATCAATATGTGGTCCTACAAAATAATTATACTCTCCTATTTTTTGAAAGCCATGTTTTTGATAAAATTGGATTGCAATTTTATTATCGTTATAAACTCCTAGATAAATCGATTTATTTTTTTCTTCAATCGATTTATCAAAAACGTATTTAATTAGTTGGCTTCCAATACCAGAATGTTTTTTATTAGGATCAACATATAGTCTATGCAATTCATTACCTGGATATACAGGATTATTAACTGGTAATTCTAGTTTCCCGTACTTAGCATATGCAATAATTATATTATCTTCTTTTATAATTATAGTTTTATTGTTGGAGTTGTTTATTTGGTTCGTGAAGTATTTTTCTGAACAGGTTTTCTCAAGATGGTTTTGTAGATCTTCTTGTTTGTAATGTCTGAAAGTATCACTAAATGTTTTACCTGCAAATTGTGATAGTTGTGTTATATCGTCAATAGAAGCTAGTTGTATTTTGTACATTATGATAATCGTTTCATAGCAATAAAAAGTTCAGAGGAAGATAGAATTTTGATTCATCATTCCTTACTTGAAAATTAGTTTAGAAGTCTAGTCTAAATTTCTAATCATAATATACCACATTAAACAATTCTTCTTTTTCTATAACAATCTTGGTTATTGATAAAATCATTGCATTAAATAGATAAAATCTATATCATTATATAGAGAAATATTTAAAATAATTGTGGATGTTTGGGTGGCCAAATAATTAAGGATTGGTTGAATTATGAATATCCATGAATTTCAAGCAAAAAAACTCTTTGCAGATTACTCTATACCTGTTCCAGAAGGTTCTGTCGCTACAACTCCTCAAGAAGCAATTGAAATTTCGGGTATCTATAATAATAAAGTCGTTGTTAAAGCACAAATTCATGCAGGTGGAAGAGGTAAGGCTGGCGGCGTAAAATTATTTTCTGATTCAAAAGAAATTGAATCCTTTTCAGCTAATTTATTAGGATCTAATTTAATTACTGCCCAAACTGGTAAATCAGGGGTTCCAGTCAATAAACTATTAGTAGAAAAGATTTATGATATTCATCGTGAGATTTATCTAGCAATAATTATTGATGCTGTGACAAAATCGATAATTTGTGTTGCTAGTGAATTTGGTGGGGTCAATATTGAAGAAGTTGCGGAGAGCAATCCAGATAAAATATTTACAGTTGTTGCAGACCCAATATTAGGATTGCAACCATATAAATTAAGACTATTGGCTAAAAAATTAAATATTACTAGTGACCTTATTCGGTCTTTTTCCGGGTTAGCCACGAGTGCTTACAACCTTTTTGTTGAGAATGATTGTTCTATGGTTGAGATAAATCCTTTGGTAATAACAAATGACAGATTACTTCTTGCTTTGGATGCGAAAGTAAATATTGATGATGATGCATTATTTAGACATCCAGAATTAGTACACTTAAGAGATATTAATCAAGAGGACGAGAGAGAAACTCGCGCGGATAAAAGCAATATTAATTATGTGAAATTAGATGGTAATGTTGGCTGCTTAGTTAATGGAGCAGGGCTTGCAATGGCCACAATGGATGTAATTTCAGAATCTGGTTCACAACCCGCTAACTTTTTAGATATAGGTGGCGGATCAGATGAAGATAAAGTTGCTGAAGCTATGAAAATAATTTGTTCAGATACTGATGTTGATAAAATATTCGTAAATCTTTTTGGAGGTATCCTGCGGTGTGATGTAGCAGCCCGAGGAATTGTTCAAGCTAGTAAAGAAACAACAATACCACCAATTATTGTAAGAATGCTGGGGACAAATGCTGATGAAGGGGCACAAATATTATTAGATTCATCATTAGAGGTTAAATTAATTCATGATTTACATGATGCTAGGAAAGAGTTTTTAAAATCATGAGTATTTTAGTAAATAATAAAACTAAATTGGTTGTACAGGGAATTACTGGTAGGGAAGGTAGTTTCCACGCCTTAAGGTGTAAAAACTATGGAACAAACTTAGTAGCAGGAGTAACTCCAGGTCAAGGTGGTAATAAGTTTGACGAGACCGTACCAATTTTTGATACTGTGGAAGAAGCAGTTCGTATGACTGGGGCAAATACTTCTTTGATATTTGTGCCTCCACCATTTGCAATTGAAGCAATATCGGAGTCTATAGATTCAGGAATTGAGGTAATTGCTTGCATTACAGAAGGTGTACCAGCTTTAGATTCCTTAAAAATTTATAATTATTTACAAAACTCACCATCTATTTTGGTTGGTCCTAATTGTCCTGGAATGATTTCTCCTAATGACCATTGTAAAGTTGGAATTATGCCTGGAAGTATTCATTTGCCTGGAAGAATAGGTGTTGTATCAAGAAGTGGAACTTTAACCTATGAAGCAGTAGGGCAATTAAGTAATTTGGGAATTGGTCAATCGACATGTGTAGGAATTGGTGGTGATTCAATTACTGGAACATCATTTATTGATATGTTAGAAATGTTTGAAAAAGATGATGATACTGATGCTGTAGTTTTAATTGGGGAAATAGGTGGAACAAAAGAACAAGAAGCAGCTGAATATATTAAAACTAATTTTCACAAACCCATTTTTGGTTTAATTGTAGGAGCTAGTGCTCCTAGAGGTAAACGTATGGGGCATGCTGGTGCAATAATAACGGGAAAATCTGCTAGAGCATCAGAAAAAGTTAAGGCTCTTTCTTCTGCAGGCGTAGAAATTATTCCAACAACTAGTGACATAGGAAACACTGTAAAATACTCATTAAAATTATAATTATTGTTCCCTTTCGAAGTAGTATAGCCTGAGAATAAGCTTATGCTATAATCCCAAAGTATTATGAATTAAGGGAGATGTAGATGTCACAGGCAAAATACGCTGAATTGGTCTTACTTGGTACAGGAGGTGGTCCTAGAATATGGGCAGCCCGTTCTCAGCCTGCTAGTGCGATAATTGTAGACGGTATTGTCTATATTGTTGATGCAGGAAATGGTGTAACTGTTCAGCTGGCAAAAGCTGGAATAGACACCAATGCAATAAAATCAGTATTCATAACACATAATCATTCAGATCATGTTGCTGATTATGGGACTCTACTCTTACGAACCTGGCAGAGTGGCCATAAAGGACCTATAAATTGTTTTGGACCTCCGCCACTCAAAAAAATGACTAATGCATACATAGACTATATGGATTGGGATATTAATCTGAGAATTCAACATGAAGGTAGACCTGATTTCAGATCTATGCTGAATGTGTCTGAAATTAGAGACAATACTACAGTTTATCAAGACTCAAATGTAAAGGTGGATTGTTTAAAAGTGCCTCATGGAGAGGCTGATCCTTCTTTCGCATATCGTTTTGAAATTGACAATAAGGTAATAGTCTTTTCAGGAGACACCTCAAAAAGCGAAGAACTAATAAATTTTTCTTCACAAGCGGACATACTTGTACATGAAGTCATAAATCTCCAAGGTGTAGATGCAATTGTCAAAAATACCTACCCTGGTAATGAAGCATTTAGGAATCATATAGTTGAGGGACATACCTCGATGGCAGAAGTAGGTGAGGTTGCAAGGAAAGCAGAGGTAAAAACTTTGGTTCTCAATCATTTTGTGCCGACAGGGTCGCCAGTATTGGACAAAGAAGAAATTTGGTTAGCTGGTGTAGGTGAAAACTTTGAAGGATCAATAATTGTAGGAACAGATTTAAAAAAGATACCAATTTAACTCAATCAATTTGAAAATAATTTATAAGGACCAATATGGAGAAATTAATCGATCAAAATGAAGTAGAAGATTTCCTTAGATCATGGAAAGATGGTGTGCTTGGGATTGCGAGAGCTTATCGAGAAGACAAAAATTATAAAGAGGTAGCCAAATCTTTTATCCAGACACATTATGCTTTTGAAGATGGCGATGTTTTATTCAAACCAACCTATACAACTGAAGTCGTTTTCAGAAATAATCTTGAATCTGCTTTATCATACTTTATTGCTGGCAATATTTCTGAAGATTCTGGTTTTGCCATAAAACCCTGGGAAGATATCAATGTTTCAAACATTAGTTTTTTAATTGAAGATGGTTTATGTGCAGTTCATGGAGTACTATACTTGAAGTCATTAAATTCTAATAATCAAACTAAAATAGCATTTACATTTATTCTGGATAAGATTAATGAAAGTTTGAAAATTAAAGTTCATCATTCTTCTCCATTGACTTAAGGAGTTAGTTATAACTTATTTAGACATAGGAATACTATCTGTATCATCATTTGTCACCTCTGCATTAACTGCAGTAGTGGGCGCAGGGGGAGGAACTGCATTGATCGCGATTATGCTACAGATTATGCATCCATCCGTTGCTATCCCAATTCATGGAATCCAGCAACTAAGTTCGAATACAACTAGGGTTATATTATTTTGGAAACAGATGTCATGGCCTATTATTCTTCGATTCTCACTATTAATGCCTATAGGAGTTTGGATGGGGTTGAAAGTTTTTCAAGGATTACCAGTAGAAATTATTCAAATACTCATCGGATCTTTTATTTTATTTTCTCTTGCGATACAACAGTTAGCTAAAAATAGAAATAAAGACTTTCCTCTTTGGGGATTTTATCCATTGGGATTAATTACAGGAGCTTTAAATATGTTAGTAGGTGTAATTGCTCCTATTTTAGGCGTGTTAGTGATTAGAAAAGAATTATCTAAAGAATCTATTGTTGGAACCTTAGGATTTTTTGGCTTTATAGGGAATCTACTAAAAATTATTGGATTTACAATAGTTGGTTTCAGTTTTATGAAATATTCATTAGCAATAATTTGCGTAATTCCTTCAGGGATATTAGGGACTTATATAGGACGTATAGGTTTAAGTAAACTTAATGAAAAGTACTTTTTAATATTATTCAGGATAGTTCTTATTATTTTAGCAATTAAGCTTATTGCTATTGATGGATTAGAAATAGATAAATTGGTATGAAATTTATAAACTGAGTGGTAAAATCACTGCTGTTAAGTAAAAGTTGGAAACTAAATTATAGTTCGATTAATGCTTAAAACATACAACACCTATCGTAATCGTAAATAAAGAACCTTTAATTTTCTATCATGAGTTTTTAAGGAAAAATTTGAATAAAAGTATTGTTGATTTATTTAAAAGCATCACACCTATAATTCAAGCACCAATGGCTGGTGTTACTAATCCTAAATTAGTAGCTGCAGTTTCAAATTCTGGTGCTATGGGTAGTTTTGGATTTGCATATAGTACTGTAGAAAAGATTTATTCAGATTTAAAGGAAGTAAGAAACCTTACAAAACAACCAATCAATACTAATTTTTTTATTTTTAAAGAATTACAAACTCCAACTGAAAGCGATTACAAACAAGCTATAGAAATCTTACAGAGCTTACCTATAACTAATTCTATTGAATACTCTATACCTTCGCCTCCATTTTTTCCTGAATTAGAGGAACAACTTGAACCTATATGGGAATATAAACCTGAGTTATTAACATTCCATTTTGGTATACCACCAAAACATGTAATTAAGAAAGCGCATTTACTAGGTATGCAGGTTGGAGTAACAGCTACTTGTTTAGATGAAGCACAAGCAATTGAAAATTCTGGTGTCGATTTTATAGTAGCACAAGGAATTGAAGCTGGAGGGCATAGAGGTACTTTTGATGCAACTGGTGAAAATGATACAAAATTGAGTACCATAGATTTACTAAAATCTTTGACTTCTCATTGTAGAATACCGATTATTTCTGCCGGCGGGATAATGGAAGGAAAAGATATTAATAATGCTCTAAATAATGGTGCACTGGCTGTTCAAATGGGTACAGCATTTCTATGCTGCGATGAGGCCGGTAAAAGTTCTTTATATAGAGATGCTATCCGCGCCCAAAAAGAAAGAGATACAGCATATACAAATGGATTTTCAGGTAGATGGGCACAAGGTATTAAGAATGAATTCATTAAATTAATGGATAAACAATTTGTTTTACCATTTCCTTTTCAAAATTTAATTACAGGTTCATTAAGATCATTTGCTGAAACTAACAATGATATAGAATATCAAAGTCTTTGGGCGGGGCAAGAATATAAAAAGATACGTGTATTACCAGCAAATAAATTGATAGCTGAATTAATTAAACAAATGAAAAATGCTAATACTGTTTAAGTCTAGAAATTAGAATATTTGCTATACTAATTGCAACAAACCAATAATTTCCACATGAGCATCTCTGTATTTTAGTGTTGGTGTTGAAGGTTTGTTATAATCAATTAGTCCTTCTTTAAGTTATACAGAGTCTTGGAAGGACTTGATTTTGTACCTGACTAATCTTTTATTCTTCGGATGAGTTCCATCTTAGAGATCTCTCAACTGCTTTACTCCAACCTGATTTTAATAGCTCTCTTTTTTTAGCTGGCATTGTAGGAGAAAAAGAGCCTCCATTTTCCCATTTATCTGAAAGCTCTTTCATATTAGACCAGAAACCACTGCCAATACCTGATAAATAAGCGGCTCCTAATAGTGTAGATTCAGACGTGGCAGAACGTTGGATATTAAAGTTAGATATATCAGATTGAAATTGCATTAGAGTATCGTTAACTGAAGCTCCTCCATCAGCTTTAAATTCCTTAAGTGAAATATTTGATTGATCAATCATCAAATTAATTACATCATCGCATTGGTAAGCAATAGACTCTATCGCAGCTCTAGCAATATGTCCTCGGTTACTACCCCCTGTAATACCTTGTATAGTGGCTCGGGCTTCAGGATCCCAGTAGGGGCTCCCTAATCCAGAAAATGCAGGTACAAAAAATACTCCACCATTATCTTCCACACTTAAAGCTAAATCCTCAACGTCTGAAGAATTATTAATAATCTTCATTTGATCTCTCAACCATTGTATTGTGGAACCTGCCGAAAATACTGCACCTTCAAGAGCATAAGAAACCTGCCCATTTAAGCTCCATGCGATTGTGGTTAAAAGTTCTTTTCCTGTAGAAATCAATTCAGTACCTGTATTAATTAATAAAAAGGCCCCTGTTCCATAGGTGACTTTAACCATTCCTGGTTCAAAACAACCTTGCCCAAACAAAGCACTTTGTTGATCACCAGCTATTCCAGATAAAGTTATAGAAGGGTTATTTAATCCAAAGGATACATGAGATAATTCACCACTTGATGGTACAACCTCAGGTAGCATTGATTTAGGAATATTCATGATATTGAGAAGCTCATCTGACCATTCTAATTTATTAATATCAAAAAGCATTGTTCGACTTGCATTAGTTATATCAATAATGTGACTTGATCCATTTGAGAAGTTCCAAACTAACCATGAATCTACAGTACCGAAAGCCAAAGAGTCATTCTCAGCTAATTTACGAGCTCCAGCTACATTATCCAAAATCCAACAAATCTTAGTTGCGGAAAAATATGGATCTATTGTTAACCCGGTAGTATTTTTTATACTTTGGGATAATCCTTTATCTATAAGTGTATTACAGTAATCAGTAGTTCTCCTACATTGCCAAACTATTGCGTTATAGATAGGTTTACCAGTAGTTTTATCCCACACAATAATTGTTTCTCTCTGATTGGTAATACCAACAGATATAATCGAAGAAAATTGTATGTTACATTCATCTAATAATTTACTTACTGTGTTTGAGACACTTTCAAAAATTTCTATTGGATCTTGTTCTACCCAACCAGGCTTAGGATAAAATTGTTTTATCTCTTGGTATCTTGAAGCAAGCAATTTACCATCCTGATTTACAATTCCTGCTCTTGTTCCTGTAGTTCCCTGATCAATTGATAATATATATTCTGGATTTTTCATAATTAAATTAACTTAGTTCTCATAAGGCTTTGCGAAGGATTATAGCACACTAGGTATAAATGATATTTATGCTAATTCATTTGGTTTTTAATCAAATTTGAAAACAATGTAGCTCGTGTTAAAATTTCGACATGTTGAATGCATGTAAGACAACTAAAATATATTGCCGCGTAAATTGCCCTCCAGGAAGGCGTACAAAACCAGAAAACAGAGTAATGTTTTATAGCGCTGAAGATGCAGAAACATCTGGATACAGAGCTTGTAAGGTTTGTAAACCTCTTGATGAGAGCTATCAAGGTCCCTGGAAACCTAAGAATCAACGACGGATATAGAAAATGGTTAAAGTATGAAAAGAAGTAATAATCAAATACTTATATATGTTTTTATTTTTATAGCACTAACAGTATTATTGGCACGTCTTTTTTAGGTTTAAATTAATGGAGCGGAAGACGGGATTCGAACCCGCGACCCTCTCCTTGGCAAGGAGATGCTCTACCACTGAGCCACTTCCGCAATTAAGGTGTTAATTATGCCGAGGGGCGGATTTGAACCACCGACACGAGGATTTTCAGTCCACTGCTCTACCCCTGAGCTACCTCGGCGATTCAATTAATATAACTAAGTCTGTGGTCTAGGTCAAGGAAGGGGGTTAACATTTTTTATAGAAAAAAAGTATAATGCTAATTCAAGCGTATTTTTCTTGGGCCGAAGTGGCGGAACGGTAGACGCGGTGGTCTCAAACACCATTGTCCCTAAAGGACGTGTGAGTTCGAATCTCACCTTCGGCATTAAAACTCTATTTCATGATTTATTGTATTTGAAGCAGTTGGTAATACTAACTTAAATCGATTGTTATTTTGACGATTTAAGATATTCATTTGCTCACTAGGTAAAAGGTATTCTTTATTAGTAATTAATGAACCTAATCTATATACTATCGAAAATTTTGTCCCAAGTTTGTTTTTAAAAAAATCGTCATATTGTATTAATGCTTCAGTTTTACCTTTTTGTAATTGTTCAATATAGATTTGTTCTTTGCTATTTGATTCCCAAGGTTTTAATTCTAAGTGTTGTTCTATATCTTTAAGGACTGGTTTTTTTTCATATAATTTTGCAAATAATTTTCGTAAATAAAATTTACTTCCCAAAACGAATACATCGACTGGTTTATCTATTTCAATCCCTCCATTGTCTAAAATATATTGCCATGAGAGAGCTTCTTCGTAAGTTGTTTTATTGAAATATAAACAACTTTTGTTTGATACGAGTGCTGGAACATTAAATGAGTGGCTAAAGGTTTGTAAAACCCATTCAGATTGGTGATGTAACGCATTTATCCATTGGTCTTTTATCCCATTTTGAATTAGTGTCTCTTTGTCATCCCAATTAATTTGGTTATCTAAATGATTTCTATTTTTTCGGATGTTTTTAATTAAATTTGGAAATTGAAGAGTGTCAAAATCCTGAATTAATACCGAGAATTCATTACGTAAAATTTTAGTAATTTGATTGGTTGTTAAAGGTTTGTTTTTATTATCGAGTGCTAAACTATATTCCAAAAGTACTTGTAAGAGGGCATCTATGTTAGTTTGCACATTAACCATTATTCTTTGTTGTTATTCAACAATGTCTGGCTCTATAGAAAGAGGGACATTTGTAAATTCTCTCCAAGGTTCGAATTGAGCAACAAATTCTTGTCCAGCCTCTATAGAAGTTAGTCCTTTGATTGCTCGTCCTGGGTCATATCCTCTAGTTACTGCGATTGCTTGAATTCCTGAAGGCATTGAGCGCACTCCACCAAGATTTATTTCTTCCATTTCATCGGTTTGTAAGATCAAATTTAATCCTTTAGGATGAATTTTCCAATAAACTTTCATCAGTCTCCTTAATTGATTTCCTCTGGTCA
>CEOQ01070126.1_pt1 | contig 15867 bp, 6 predicted proteins | sample 361351 | NCBI WGS metagenome assembly CEOQ01 (sample SAMEA2619907, study PRJEB7988) | marine metagenome | biome: marine biome (ENVO:00000447); feature: deep chlorophyll maximum layer (ENVO:xxxxxxxx); material: "saline water (ENVO:00002010), including plankton (ENVO:xxxxxxxx)" | depth 60 m | reverse complement strand
CATCTGTCTAATGATGGTTTCAATGTGTTTGTCATGTATTGGTACTCCCTGTGATCGGTATACCTTTTGGACTTCCTCAATCAAATAGGATTGAACAGCTTCTCTTCCTTGAATTTCCAGGATTTGTTGTGGGTTTTTAGGCCCCGAGGTGATCGCTTGTCCTGCCTCTACCTCATCGCCGTTAGTTATTTCTAAGTGAGACGCGGCTGGGATGGCGTATTCTCTTTGTTCTTCGTCGGTCCAGGTTATTGTGATTGTCGATCCATCAATTCCAACTGTTCCGGAATTACGAGCATGTATAACTGAATCGTCTTCCGAGTCTTTAGAAGTGGCAATCGGTGTTCCAATTATTACTGTACTACCTTTCTTTACCGTAGGTTTATATCCTTCCAAATTGTACTCGTCTACCAATTCCTCTGAATTGATTATGCGAGCTGTGCGACCTTCAGGGGCTTCGATAATTTCTGCTTTTCCTGAAATTTCTGATAGTACTGCAGCTCCACGTGGCGATCTGGCTTCAAATAATTCTTCTACTCTTGGTAGACCACTAGTTATGTCTGCCCCTGCTACTCCACCGGTATGGAAAGTTCTCATAGTCAATTGTGTACCCGGTTCTCCAATACTTTGAGCAGCTATTATTCCCACTGCATCGCCAATCATTATTGGTTGTAAATTAGCCAAAGAAAGACCATAGCACAATTTGCAAAGCCCTTTATCGGCTTGGCATGATAGTGGAGATCTCACCTCTACCACATTGACTTCCAGTTCTTTTAGAATATCAATGTCCTCTTCCCTCAAAGGTTGGTTGGCTTCCATGATTACTTCCCCCGTTTCTGGGTTTGCAATAGGTGCAGCCGTGTATCGATATTTGATTCTGTCATAGAACAGGTCTTTCAATGTGTCGTCATGATAGTCTTCTACAACAATTCCCTGGGTCGAGCCGCAGTCTTCTAATGTAACAATCACCTCTTGAGCAACGTCTATGAGCCTTCTAGTGAGATAACCACTGTCTGCTGTTCTTAATGCTGTATCGGCAAGCCCTTTTCTTGCACCGTGAGTCGAAATAAAGTATTCGAGAACGGTTAAACCCTCCCGAAAGTTGGACTTGATTGGTCTGTCAATAATTCGACCGCGAGGGTTGGACATAAGTCCTCTCATCCCCGCCATCTGCCTAATCTGGGCTATGTTTCCTTTAGCTCCAGAATTAGCCATCATGTAAATTCCTCCGTAGTTCGGCAGATCTTCGGCTATGACTTGGGTTAGTTTATCGTTTGCATCAGTCCATATTCTGACCGTGGCATTGTAGCGTTCATCTTCTGTTATCAATCCGTCCATGTATTGCTCTTCAAGTTGATTTACTGCTTCCTCAGCTTCACCTACTATGTCCGACTTTTTCGTCGATACTTTCACATCATTAATTGCAATGGAAACGCCTGATTTTGATGAATTTCGGAATCCTAGGTTTTTAATATTGTCTAAGACTACGGCAGCTTCTTCGTTGCCTAACAGCCTGAAGCAGTGACCAGTTATCTCTTTCAGTTTGTTTCTTTCCACCTCTTCGTTTACGTAAGGTAGATTTTCAGGAAGGACATTATTAAATAGGATTCTTCCAACTGTGGTGTCAAGTAGTTCGCCAGACTCATTGCGGGCATGTATAGGAGCTCTAAGAGCTATTGCGCCCACTTCGTGAGCCAGTATCGCATCTTCGAAATTGGCGAATTTTTTTCCAATACCATGCGCATTTTCATCAATGGATGTCATGTAATAGCATCCCAGAACCATATCCAGTGAGGGAGTAACTATAGGTTCCCCTGAGCTCGGAGCGAGCATGTTGAAGGTGCTTAGCATTAGTCTTCTTGCTTCTAATACTGCGATCCTGGACAGAGGGACATGCACTGCCATTTGGTCTCCGTCAAAATCTGCGTTGAAGGCTGTACATACCAACGGATGAACTCTTATAGCACTACCTTCTATTAGGACTGGCTCAAAGGCTTGTATCCCGAGCCTGTGAAGAGTTGGTGCCCGGTTCAGCAATACTGGGCGTTCTTTGACAACTTCTCCTAATATTTCCCAAACCTCTGATCGATTACGTTCTGCTAGTCTTTTTGCACTTCTTATATTGTGGGCATAACCTTTCAGGACCAATCGATGCATAACAAATGGTTTAAACAGTTCTAATGCCATTCGTCTCGGTAATCCACATTCGTTTAATTTTAATTCGGGTCCCGCAATAATCACAGATCTTCCGCTGTAATCTACTCGTTTTCCTAGGAGATTTTGTCTAAATCTTCCTTGTTTGCCTCTAAGAAGATCTGATAGTGATTTAAGTTTATGGTTATGGCTTCCGGCTACTGCTCTGCCTCTTCTTCCATTATCTATCAATGCATCCACTGATTCTTGGAGCATCCGCTTTTCATTTCGAATGATAATTTCAGGTGCTTGTAATTCTATAAGTCTACTGAGCCTATTATTTCTATTTATTACTCTTCTATAGAGATCGTTTAAATCACTAGTGGCAAATCTTCCTCCATCTAATTGAACCATCGGACGCAAATCTGGTGGTAGGACTGGCAAATTGGTTAGGATCATCCACTCTGGTCTATTCGTGCTTTTTCGGAATGACTCAACTACACGCAACCTCTTGATGGCCTTTTTCCTTCTTTGGCCGGAGGTGGATTGCATTTCCTCTTGTAATTCATCTCGAAGGTCATCAAGATCAATGTGGTTCTGGAGTACGTATAAAACTGACTCTGCTCCCATACCAGCCTGAAAAACCCCAGGGAAGCTGTCTCGACTGTCTCTGTACTGTGTTTCAGTTAACAGTCTTGTGACTTGAATTTCTTCCAGAGAGGATATTTGATTTTCAATAGCATTCAGTATTTCCTCAAATTCATCATTAGTTCCAGCTATGGATTCTTCAATTTTTTCGTCCCGTTCTTTTTCTAGAGATTCGATTTTGTCGATATTTTCTTTTGTCTCTTTCGTGGGTTCTGATTCATCATCCTCTGTATTGGATTCTTGATCTTCTGTTTGAGCCTGTAAAGAATCTATCTGAGACTGGTATTCCTCAGTTATTGTGCTTTCTATCGCTTCTATCTTTCCGTCTTTTTCTAACGTTTTCTCTTCTAAATTCGAGTGGAGTTGTTCAAGTAACTGACTTTTTAATTCCTGGTCAACATCAGTTACCAGATATTGGGCGAAATATAGGACTCGATCTAAGTTTCTTGGGGATAAATCTAACAGCAACCCCAATCTGCTTGGGGTACCTTTTGAGAACCAGATATGAGCTACGGGGGCAGCTAAGTCTATATGACCCATCCGTTCTCTTCTTACTTTGGATCGGGCTACTTCGACTCCACATCGATCGCACGTAACACCTCTGAATCTTATTTTCTTGTATTTTCCACAGTAACATTCCCAGTCTTTGGTAGGGCCGAAAATCCTTTCACAAAACAATCCATCCTTTTCAGGTCTTAGTGTTCTGTAATTGATCGTCTCTGGTTTGGTTACTTCACCCCAAGACCATCGCTGTACATCGTTTGGAGATGCTAGCGATATTGTTATTGCGTCAAAATCATTTCCTGGTTGGGCCATTTCAAATTCTCCGTGAAAATTAAGGGATTGTAGGTAGGTGAGCTACTAGTCGTCCCCTCCTGGTACAGGCCTGTCGTCTTCAATTGACTCAGGTTCCTCATTTTCATTGATTTCATTTTCAGCGATTTCAGAGATGGTTGTCTCAGAATCATCACTTTGACTATCCTCGTTAGAGTCATTATTTAGAGCGTTCTCAAGTAAGGCTAATGGGTTTGATATTTCTGAAGACTCAGTAAATAGGCCCTCTTCTCCTGACAACCCCTGTTTTTGCATCGCTTCTACATCGTCATTTTCTAGTTCTATAGATAGGACCAGACTCTGAAGTTCCTTCATGAGAACATGGAAGGATTGCGGTATTCCGGGTTGTGCAACATCTTCACCCTTCACAATTGCCTCGTAAGTTTTGACTCTCCCTATTTCATCGTCTGATTTAATAGTTAACATCTCTCTTAGATTGTGAGCCGCACTATAGGCTTCAAGTGCCCAAACTTCCATTTCCCCGAATCTTTGTCCGCCTAACTGGGCCTTACCACCCAAAGGTTGTTGTGTTATCAAAGAGTAAGGTCCCGTGGCCCTTGCATGAATTTTATCTTCAACAAGGTGGATTAGCTTTAGCATATATATGTATCCCACTGTGACTGGTTGGTCAAATAATTCTCCTGTTCTCCCATCATAAAGAGTGGATTTTCCTAGCACAGGGGCAGCCAAACCGTAATCTCTGTTTAGGACTAAGGCTTCTTCCATTAAATCATCCACGGTCATTCCAGAAGTGTCTTTATTTGCCACTTCTTCCATCCATATCTTTAAGCAAGCATATCTAGCAGCATCTGGAGTGGACGCCACAAAAATGTCTTGGAAGTCAAAACCTCTTTTTTCAAGAAATTCTGAGATCCTATCTAAATCGACCATGTCTGGGTCACTATCTAATACTGATCTTGCAGGGACTGCATCTGATTGTTCAATAATCCATGCTTTGGCTAATTCATCTTCTATTGCTGAATCTTGCGCACCATCAAAAACTGGAGTCTTTGCATCAAATCCTAGCCTTTTTGCAGCCCATCCGAGGTGAGTTTCAAGTACTTGTCCTAGATTCATTCTTGAAGGAACACCGATTGGATTGAGTATTATGTCGACAGGGGTACCATCTGGTAAAAATGGCATGTCTTCTTCTGGCAGAATCTTTGCGATGACTCCTTTGTTTCCGTGTCGCCCGGCCATTTTGTCGCCTTCTGTGATTTTTCTTGTATGTGCTATCCACACTCTCACTAATTTGTTCACGCCCGGAGACAGATCATCTCCGTTGTTTCTATCCAAAATTTTCACGTCTATTACTTTACCTCCCTGTCCGTGAGGTACGTATAACGATGAATCTTTGACGTCGCGCGCCTTTTCTCCAAATATTGCCCTTAGCAGTTTCTCTTCAGCGGAAAGTTCGGTCTCTCCTTTAGGTGTGATCTTCCCTACCAATATGTCTCTGTTAGAAACCTCTGCTCCTACTCTTATAATCCCTTCTTCATCCAGATTGCGAAGGCTATCCTCGCCGATGTTTGGAATATCTCGTGTGATTTCTTCCGGGCCGAGTTTGGTGTCTCTGGCTTCTACTTCATGTTTTTCAATGTGAACTGATGTGAATTTATCTTCCTTGATGAGTCGATTACTCAGAATAATTGCATCTTCAAAGTTGTATCCTTCCCAAGTCATAAATGCCACTAAGACATTCTGGCCCAATGCTAATTCTCCACTGTCAGTAGACGAGCCGTCTGCCAGAATGTCTCCGTGCTTGACAGTTGTTCCTTTGTCGATAATTGGTCTTTGGTTGATACAGGTACCCTGGTTACTTCTATGGAATTTCACCAGGGAATGGGTAACTTCTTTACCCTCCTTGTCTGTCACAATTATCTGGTCTCCAGTCACACTTGTGACAACCCCGTCGGTTTTACTAACCATCACTTGACCACTATCTCTCGCCACTCGCATTTCCATACCAGTTCCTACAAGTGGTTTTTCTGGTTTTAGTAGTGGCACTGCTTGCCTTTGCATGTTTGATCCCATTAGGGCACGGTTGGCGTCGTCATGTTCCAAAAATGGAATCAATGAAGTGGATACACTAACTAGCTGAAGGGGTGAGACGTCCATGAATTTAACGGAGTCAGTCTGCTCCATACCGACTTCTTCCCCACGTCTAGTCTCAATTCTGTCGTTGATGAATTCGCCAGCTTGATTAATCGCCGAATTAGCCTGAGCAATATAAAAGTCCTCTTCATCATCTGCTGACAAATGTACGATGTCTTCTAAGTCATTTGACACATAGGGTTTGACATTAATAGTTTTGTTTTTCTGAGCCGAAATTCTTCCCGATGTTCTTACAGAAATTTGGGTTCCTTTTTTGACAATGGTTTTACCATCGTCAGCTTTGATATCTTCAGTAGGTGTATGGCCTATCAATTCTTCTGGATCGCCATTGTCAACCTGAGTTAAAATCTTCCGATAGGGTGTTTCTATGAACCCAAATTCATTGGTTCTAGCGTATGTTGCCAAGGAAACTAAGAGGCCGATATTGGGGCCTTCAGGGGTTTCGATTGGACAAATCCTTCCATAATGGGAGTGATGAACATCTCTTACGTCGAACCCAGCTCGTTCTCGCGATAGACCTCCAGGCCCAAGGGCTGACAGTCTTCTTTTATGGGTTAGCTCAGCAAGAGGGTTGGCCTGGTCCATAAATTGTGAAAGTTGTGAACCGCCGAAAAATTCCCTTATTGCCGCCACTACAGGTCGTACGTTAATTAACGCCGCTGGGGTAGTACTTTCAGGATCTGGCTGAATGGTCATTCTTTCCTTAATAACTCTCTCCATTCGAAGAAGTCCCACTCTTACTTGATTTTGGATCAATTCACCAACAGCTCTGACTCTTCTGTTGCCCAAATGATCAATATCATTCGCCCTACGCGCCGAGTTGTTAACCTGAATAAGCCGTTTAAGTAGGTTAATGATATCTTCCTTCGCAAGGATTCTATCTTCTAAGTTGCCATCTCTGTCGGCATTTTCTGCACCTTTCAAGTTGCGATCCAGTTTGTATCGTCCAACTTTCCCTAGGTCATATCGCCTACTGTCAAAAAATAGGGAATTTATCAAGGATTTGGCGTTTTCTGCATTTGGTGGTTCACCTGGCCTTAACCTTCTATAGAACTCAACAAGTGCTTCTTCTTGGTTTGTGACGCTTGAATCTTTATCGATAGTCGTTTGTAGGAATTGATGGTCAGGATTTGTATCTACATCACTGAATAATTCCAATATTTCTTCATTGGTTTCATATCCCAAGGATCTTAGGAATGTTGTAACCGGAGTTTTTCTTTTTCTATCGATTTTGACGTAGATAACGTCTCTGTTGCTGGTTTCAAATTCGATCCAAGCTCCCCTGTACGGAATCATTTTAGCTGAGGCCAAGGGGCGACCAGTGGCCGCGTCTCGATCTTCAGTAAAATACACTCCTGGGGACCGAACCAACTGGCTGACTACAATTCTTTCAGCCCCATTGATTATAAAGGTTCCTGCAGTGGTCATTATTGGGATGTTCCCAACATAAAGACGTTGCTCTTTTATCTCTCCCATTCCAGGGCCAGCTGCGTTAATCTGTAAACTAACGGTTACGTATAGGGCAGCCTCAAAGGTTTTTTCTTGGCTCCTACAATAATCTTCGCTGAATTTGGGTTCTTCAAACTCAAAATCCACAAACCGCAGAGAGAAGCGAGGGTTTTGTCCTTGATTATCTTCAATGGGGGAAATTTCATCAAAAAGTTCAGTTAGTCCGTTTGTAGTAAACCATTTAAACGATTCTTTCTGAACGTCAATTAGGTCGGGTACATCCAAAACCGTGTCAATTTTAGAAAAAGATTTTGTTTTAGGAAAAACAACACTATTATCCTGCAATGCAGAAGAGGCCATTAGAGTTACACTCCTTCAATGAGAGAAATATTCCTAGTTAGTACGGGAGAAAAGCTCTTCTGAAAAAGAAGAGCGGTAATTTAAAGACGTCAAGACAGGTGGGTTTGTTAATACGTTTGTGCAAATCAGCGCATGTGTAATCATACAGTCTTCCATTTTAGCTACTATATAACATACTTGTCAATACTAAGTTAAGCTTTGTTTAGCAAGACTAAACAAGTCCGACATCAAGACTTAAACCCCGAAGGGGAAATATTTGGATTCAAATCAGAACAGAGGAATTTTGCATGCTGACTTTGATGCTTTTTACGCATCTGTGGAACAACGAGACTTTCCTGAACTGGAGAATAAGCCTCTAGCCGTAGGTGGCAACCCTAGGAAAAGAGGTGTGGTTGCATCCGCTTCTTATGAGGCAAGGAAATTTGGAATAAAATCAGCTATGCCTATGAGTATCGCCGTTAGGAAATGCCCAGAGGTGGTAGTGGTACCGCCCAGATTTTCAGTCTATAGAGAAGTCTCTCAGCAAGTAATGGAACTGTTTAGAAATGTTACTCCTTTAGTAGAGCCACTTTCATTGGATGAAGCATATTTGGATGTTACTGAACTTATTCACCGAAATGTTACCCCGCCCCAAATCGCAAAAGAATTAAAAGATAAGATTGCATCTAATTTTGGTTTAACCATTTCTATTGGTGTTTCTACTTCTAAATCAGTGTCAAAAATTGCGTCAGGAATTAATAAGCCTGATGGTTTGACAGTTGTTCGACCAGGGGATGAAAGTTCTTTTTTGCATCCACTGCCAGTAGAAGTTGTTTGGGGAATTGGCCCCAAAAGTTCAGCAAAATTGCACAGCCTATCGATAAGTACCGTTGGAGATCTTTCTCTCCAATCTATCGAAGTACTTACCGATATTTTTGGGAGTAATGCGGTTCACATTAAAAATATTGCTAATGGGATAGATGATAGGCCAGTAATAACTCAAAGGGAACGAAAATCAGTTAGTTCTGAAACCACTTTACTGATTGATACTTCAGACCCTACATACTTGACCGAGATAGTAATGAGGCTAAGTGGTCAAGTTGCAGATGCATTAGTGCATAAAGATATACGAGGTCGCACAGTAAAACTAAAATTGAAACAATCTGATTTCACCACCCTAACTAGGCAAAAAACTCTTTCGGAGAAAGTTCAAATCTCCTCTGAAATCGCAGAATCAGCGTTGGAACTTTTAAATTATGAACTGAAAAATTCCGATGAAAAATATCGATTAATTGGAGTGGGAGTTTCAGGATTTTCATCAGCTGAGGCACTTCATGATGAAATGCAGTTGAGATTCGAAGGCTTTTGAATGAGTCTACAGATTTTCTATATGAATCGGATTTATAGGGTCAAATGGTTCGAATTCAAATACTTGTGAATAAAAATATAATTCCGCCTCTAATGTTCTCTTTATATTTTCTGATTTTCTAAACCCGTGTTGTTCTCCTTCAAATTCGAGATAAGAGACCGGAATACCCTTTGACTTTAGAGCAGAATACATTTTTTGAGATTGACTTGGTAATACAATTTTGTCTTCTAATCCTTGAAACAAAATCACAGGGCAAGATAAATCATCGGTATGGTTTATAGGAGATCTATCTATATATTTTTGGGTTTCCTCCGGATATTTTCCAATCATTGAATCGAGGTATCTGGATTCGAATTTATGGGTTTCTTCCGCTAAAGCAGTTAAATCACTGACGCCATAATAGCTAGCTCCTGCTTTAAAGAAATTAGTGAATGCCAGACAGGCTAAAGTTGTATAACCTCCAGCGCTCCCACCCTTTATGGCTATTTTTTCAGGATCAACTAAACCTTCCGAAACAAGATACTTGCCCCCACTAACACAATCATCAACATCACTTAGCCCCCAGTTGCCATTTAATGCTTTTCGGTATTCTGTACCGTATCCAGTACTGCCTCTGTAATTGACGTCCAAAATTGCAAACCCCCTATTCGTCCAGTATTGAATACCTAAATTGAGGGTGTTAGAAGTGGCTCCGGTCGGTCCTCCATGACTAAGTATTATGAGAGGTGGTTTTGTAGAATCGGGAGCTTCAAAATTCACATTGGTGGGTGGGTAATAAAATCCGTGGCATTTTTGCTCATCGGATGTCATATATGTCACTGCTTGTGGTTTTGAAAAGTGAGCAGATTCTATTTTATTTTCAGTTGATTCTTGCACCTTTTGAAGTTTTGGGACGCTTTCAGATTGATAAAGGTACAAGGTATACGACGTGTCCGGTGATCCTACAGTGAACAACGCTTTTCCGTTGCTGGCTTTTAACCCTGATCTATTGATCTCAGTGATTGTAGGAACAGTTTCTATATCAGTTAGATCAAAAGTGGTGACCTCTATGAGCCCAAGTTTCCAAAACCCTAAGTTGTTGTAGCAACATAATATTTGCCCACCATCTATAAAATCATAGAATCTAGAGCCCAGGCCCCATTGAGCTTGTGTGAATTCGGCATCATATGGTGTGAGATTGTGCGAAACTCCGTCCTCATACTTGTATATGTTCCACCATCCCGAAAGATCAGACACATAGTGTAGTACTCCACTAGGAGACCAAAGAGGGTGGCAAATGGATTCTCCTTTTCCTAGGATCTTTCTGTCATTTCTGATTCCATTCTCTTGTAAATCAGCAATGTGAAGTTCCGTGGAATCCCAAGGCATATTGGGGTGATTCCATTGAACCCAAGCCAGATGTTCACCGTCAGGACTAATTACGGGAGAGGAATAAAAATCCGCTCCACTAGCTATTGTGGAGACTTTTCCATTGTTCAAAAGGTCGACAGAAACTAACGAGTTAACAGGTTCTGTTTTGTCGTCGTGTTTTTCGGCAACGTAAATAATGCGGTGATTTTTCGAGTCTATTACACCATCAGCGAACCTGAAAGCAGGATTATGTGTTATTTGAGATGGATCAGCGCCCGTCAGGTTTGTTTTGTATATTTGTTGGTCTGAAAAATTAGAAAAATACACATCATCTTTATGTGCAAGAAAGGCACCCCCACCATACTCATGGACACGAGTTCTGGCGTTAAATGATTTAGGTAATATCTCATGTTTTACGCCATTTTCAGACTGATACATGATAGTGTATCGGCCACCTTCCAAAGGTCTCATTTCTTGCCAGAATATGTTTCCATCCGATATGAAAACATCTCCTAAGCTAATTGAATCCGAAACAATTGATTCGGTAGTTATCTGAGATTGCCAAGCACCATACGGAGCGACTTTCCTTGGAGTCATTTTGATAGTTTTCCTGAAGTTATGGAATCAAGATAGCGGAAATAATTTTTCTTACGGTCTGTGTTAATGGTCCAGTTTATTGGTATTAGCTGGTATCCGTTTTCATAATCTCCAAACGCAGCGTTGCCACCAGCTCCCTCGCCTGGATCAAAATATCCCCATCCGGCATAGGAATTTATTGCACAATGGAAATTATTTTTTTCCTCGCCAAAGTCAAAGTGATCATCCTCGTTGAATAATATAGGCATATCGTGCCAACCTGTCAGTTCCCTGGTTTCCTTTACCATTTCAGAGATTCGGGCGGGATCTGTGACACCGTTTCCATGCAGCAATATAAAATCGGACGATTTTGCAACATTATTTCCTGGGATTGTATTGCCGCCATAACTTGTTCCAACCAAAAGTCTCCTAGAATTTAAATTTACTGACTTGGCTAGATTAATTAGTTCGTGAACTCTATGGGGTTGCAATATTTCGTGTTCATATTTTGGAACGCTACACTCGTTATTTATCTCAATGGCAACGTTTTGATAGCCATTAGAAAGTATCCATTCACACGTGTTACGCACAGCACATTTTACGGACTCTTCGTCTTTTATTCTTTCGTCTTGTCCGAAATAAAAAAGACCAAGCAGGACCACCATAGATAGTTGGTCTGCTCGGTCTAATATTTTCTTAAGTCTGAGGGTATATTCGATTTTTAGATTACCATCAGGAGTAAATCCTGAACTATTCCAAGGTTGAGATTCCGGAGATGGTAACCCTTTCCATATTTCTGAATCGCTTCCTGTCATTCCTTTTTGATTCATAAATTCCCGAAATTGATTTAGGCGGTAATACCCTGAAGGAGCACCACCTTGCAAATTTACAGTTATGGCTGATAAGCCGCGATCTTTGTATTCCGGCAACATAGCAACAAACTCATCAGTATTCCTGTCCGCATCCCATTCACCAGTATCAGGGTAATTCCAGATATCACGAGTGTAGGGGTTTTCATCATCAAATACTGCGTTCACCATTCTAGCGTTAAGAAGTAGGCCCTCAACGCTTTTTCCTCGATACTCAATATCGGGGTAGGTTGGAATTCCATCTACTAACCATTTGTTCTCTTCGATAGACACCCTTGCCATTGTTGTTTCCCTTAATAAACTTTAATTAGCTGCTCTTCGGGATCCTCCCATATCTGATCCTGGTAATGGCACTGTTCCAATGATTTCATCAGCCTCAAACTGATTTATTTTGTCATTACCGTAACCAAGAACCTCTTTCAATACGTACGAATTGTCTTGTCCTAGGCACGGTGCTGGATTATGAATCACTTCACCATTGGAACTTTCAAATTTGAATATTGGCCCAGTCATTGGATAAATTCCTGCTGATGGATGGTCAACTATCTGAAAAAAGTCCCTTTCATTTAAATGAGGGTCAGCATAGCAATCAGCACCGCAATCCAACACAACTCCCGCAGTTATTTCAACCGATTGGAGTCTATTCAATACATCGTACCTGTCCTGAGGATAAGTCCATTCGTTGATGATTTCATCGATTTGATCGTGGTTTTCCTGTCTACCCTCCAAAGTATCGAATATCTTTGTATTTAGTTGATTGTTCCCAACTTTTCTTTTGAACTTATACCAATCTTCATCAGATTTAATGGTTATTGCTATCCATTTATCCTCACCGGAACATTTGTATACTCCCTGAGGGGCGAAATCTGGATGACGATTACCTCTTCTTTGTCGAGGATAAGATTGCATTTGATTTTCGAGATATATTTCTCCGAGATGTGTCATAAATGACTCTGCTTGAGATAGGTCTATAAATTGGCCTTCCCCAGTTTTTGCTCTGTGAACTAGGGCTGAAGCAATAGCCATTACTCCATTGGTTGCGGCCACAGCATCTGGGTGGTGAACCAGTGAATTGGAAGAGTGATCCATATCAGGATAGCCTCTCAAAAAAGAATGTCCTGTTATGGCATCTATTGCCATTCCCATACTCCGGTAGTCAGCATAAGGTCCAGTGTTTCCGTAACCTGGCATTAGCATGTAAATTATATCTGGTTTGATTTTCCTGACTTCGCCGTAGCTGAGTCCAAAATTCTCCATCACTGTCCGAGCGTAGTTACAAAATACAACGTCACTTTGAGACACCAAGTCTTTAAAAGTATTCAGACCTTCCTCTGTTTTTAAATCAAGAGTGAGACTTTTTTTGTTTCTGTTTATAGCGTTGAAATTCGACTGACGATTCCATGGGTCATTTCCAGGGTCATCATCTGGATATCCACCGGCATTTGAAGGGGGATTTATTGGACCTCTTCCTATTCTTTGAATAGATTCAATCTTGATTACCTCAGCTCCCATGTCCCCCATTAGGCAGCCACAAAATGGACCAGCCCATATCTCAGATAATTCCAGGGCTCTAATTGTTGATAGAGGCTTACTGTCACCTAATATCATATGATTTTTTCCTTCGTTAGGATTTCTATCTCCTTATTTGACATTTGCAGGAGATCTTGAAGTACTTGGCTAGTGTTTTCTCCTAGGGTAGGGGCAGGTTTGATTGAGGTGTTGGATGTATTTGACAGCCGGAAAGGATCTCCCGTAAGTCGTAATGTTTGTCCACTTGGATGGGTTACATATTGAAAAAAATCTCTAGCAATGAACTGTTCGTTTTTGTGAACTTCTTCTGGTTCCAGTATCGGTGATCCGGGAACTCCTGCAGCTTGCACTGCCTGGAAAATTTCTTCTCTACTTTTGTCGTCTAGCCAAGCTTGAAAAATAGCTTCCAATTCCTCTTTATTTTCAGATCTCTTAATAGTGTCATCATATTTCGAGTTGGTCATCAAATCTTCTCGGCCGATCATTCTCGCAATATTAGGCCACATGCGTGGGCCTAAAGGGAGAAAACTAAAGTAGCCATCTTTGCATTTGAAGGTTCCAACAGCATACGGCTCTCTAGCACCGGATGCTGAGGTCCTGGGTTGTGATCTAGGGTCCGGTTCTCCTGCATAGATGTATGGAGCTCTTCTTCCTATTTGATGAGGATGCCCGGCCATACATTCTTGTATTGATATGTCTAGCCAATCCCCCTGACCAGTTAAGGTTCTTTTGAACAGGGCTGAGGCAGTAGCTGCAGCTGCAGCATTGCCTGCGAAATATTGAGCTATTTCACCGGCATATCTTAAGGGTTCTCTCTCTGGGAGCCCTTCCCTATTCATTGCACCTGTCATGGCAAATAGTGTTAATTCATCGTATGAGAAATTTCTATAAGGTCCTGTTTGTCCATAGGGAGTAACAGAGGTAAAAATAATTGATGGATTAATATTCTTGATTTGGTTGTATGCTAATCCCTTCTCCTCCCAATGGCCTGGGGTTTGGCTTTCAATCACAACATCAGATATTTTCATCAAATCAGCTAAGAGCTTTTGCCCTTTTTCACTACACAAATCCATGGAAATGCTTTTTTTCCCCGCGTTTAAATGGAGGAATAGTGGGCTATCATCAGCTTCATGGTTTTGGGTTGAACTAGTCCATTGCCTAAGAGGGTCACCTTCTAGGGATTCGACTTTAATTACTTCGCATCCGTATAGTCCAAGCGTTTTTGCACAAAAGGAAGCAGCCAATCTATCGGAAAGGTCTAAAACTATGATTTCTTCGAGGGCACCAAAAGGCATATTTCAGTAATAAACTCTAGCTAAAAGGTAAGTGCCATTGTCCATATGTAGATAAGCAGTGTCAAACATATTGATCTGGGTAAAAACCTTGATGCTTATCGAGATCTTACTTTTTTGGACGCTACATATCTTTCACTTTCATAATTACAACTCCGTTTTGATCATATATTTTCTCTAGTTTTCCATTGAGCCCGCTATAGATTTTTTCTAATCCAGTGGCTGGGTAATAGAGTTTCTCTATCTCTCCGACAAATACGTATTTAATTTGGTATTTATTCAGAAGATCTTGTGCTGTCTGTAATCCAGGTGTTGTGTAAATGGCGTCAACATCATTCATTCGGGCATTGATTTCATTTTGGTCATCCCAACGCTGTTGCTGTTGGTGCCACTCCCAGCCTATGACTGTCGGGAGTCCTGAATGTATAGAGACTCGGCTACCCCAACGATATGAAGGCGTTATCCCCTCGAGGATGACCGGTGAACCATCAATGTTCTCTCTGAGCCAATGGATCGCTGCCATATCAGCAGATAAATTGATATCACCATTTGCATCTTTGTAAATCGAAGTTTCTGTGAAACCATACCCGTTAAGGGTAAAACGTGTTTTAGATGAAGTGAATCGGTCCTGTATTCTGTCAATAGTTCCTATGGTTGTATAAATTAGACTGCTCGTCCCCAGCAGGATTATGAGTATAGTCCATGGAAAGAAAATGGAACCTTTGTATGTAAATTGGCTTCTATTGAGTAAACGATACAGAAAGTAGGAGGATGTTATTCCTAGAATTATCCAGATTTGAAGGTAAAACTTGAACACAGTGTTCATCCTGTCTATATCGCCTTCAATTCGCCAGATATCAACGCCAATGGCCACAAAGAAAGCTCCTATTGCTAGAAGACAAGGAAAAAAGGCATCCGAATAAGAGCTTTTTGATTTTTTGAATATAAAAAAGCAGGCAATACATAAAAGAAAGATAGCTAGAACTGATATTGGAATCGTCCCTCCAAATGTTCCGGATAATATCCCCACGGCTACGTATGTGATGGTTAACAAAGCTACCAGAGTGATAAGTAAGAATTTAGGATGAGAACTATAAGTTCTTGCTAAAAAATATTTTGGAGATACCCACATTCGTAAAAACTTAATGATGGATGGATACAGAGAATAGGCACACCAGGATAAAACGATTGTTAAAAATAGGCCGTTTATAGAGAAAAATTGGAGAAAAGTAGTTGTGTTAGTAGTTCTTTCTATCGAGTTGAAAAAAGTTACAGTGTTGAGATGATAAGGAAGGAATAACAGATAGGATATAGCCATAGCGTAGGCAGATTTTCCGAATGTTCTGAAAAAGATCAATATACCTAA
>CEOQ01075723.1_pt1 | contig 15882 bp, 19 predicted proteins | sample 361351 | NCBI WGS metagenome assembly CEOQ01 (sample SAMEA2619907, study PRJEB7988) | marine metagenome | biome: marine biome (ENVO:00000447); feature: deep chlorophyll maximum layer (ENVO:xxxxxxxx); material: "saline water (ENVO:00002010), including plankton (ENVO:xxxxxxxx)" | depth 60 m | reverse complement strand
TGGCAAGAGGATGAAAAATGGGATGAACTAGTAGAAGAACTATCAAAACTGATAATACAAGTAAAATTAGCCTTTGATACCCCAATTAAAGAAATACAAAAAAACTTTAAATCATAATTCTTAGGGTGCCATAGCCATTCATCTATAAATGTGTTACAATGAATTGTGAGTTATTCTTACGAATCTAAACTTCCTAAAGGCGCACTAAAACAAAAATCTAGTATTGGAGATATAATCAGATACGATTTTAGTAGTTTTGAGGAACTTCAAATTTTCTTCTTGGATAATCTTAAGTTTTTCAAAGAAAATAAATACAAAACTAAAGCTATAGGGAAAACAATTTACGTTTGGCGTAATAATTAATTACAACATAGGAGGCTACTTTCACACAAAATATTTTACTTTTACATTTTTTAGCAATATTTACTCTTTTGACCTTAGGTCAACTCCACTCTGAACCAAAAATCAATAACACAATTTTTAATCAATTATGCAGATATATCTCAATTGGTTCATTTGTAGTTATTATTGCTACAGCGCTTTATTTATTTTTTGCTGGAATATATTTTTTAATAAGTTGGGAAAATCCGATATTCTCTATGACTGAAGATCAGCTAGATAATGCAGCTAAATCAATAAGAAATCCAAAGGCAATTATTGTCATCTTTCTATTCAGTATTTGGCCGATCTTGCTAATTGCATACTCTTCTGCAGTTCTATTATTTTCTAAAATGATTATCCAAGAGCAAATGAAGAGTAATTAAGGGTTTATTTTTTTAATGACCTCTTCAATCAGCTTAATTGTTTCTGGGCTTCCATGATCCTCTCCCTTTTCAAAGTCACCTTCTTTCTGTGCCATTGTATTGGTTAGATGCGCAAAGCAAATAACTTCTTTGTTTTTTGCTTTTGCGAATGCATATAATGCAGAAGCCTCCATTTCTACACAGGTTACATTGTTTTTCTTCATCTCATTTATTGCAGATAGTGTTTCTCTATAAGGTGCATCCGTAGTCCAACTTTTTACCTCTGACCAAAGATTCTCGTTATTTTTTAGTTTTTTAAGTAATGTTTGACAAAGCTCAGACGATTCATTTTTTGGTAGGTAGTGATAGCTTGTTCCTTCATCTCTGATTGCCTCTATAATTAGAGCAAAATTTTTATTAGGATTTAATTTTTTAATAATACCAGCAGAAGTTACGCTAATTAAAAGTTCACAACCTGATACAAATAGTTGTTCGGCTATTAATACGGCGTACGAAGCTCCTACAGCGCGCGGAATTATTCCTGCTGTTAATTTACCAACTTTAAATGTATATAGATTCGAGTGGTAGCATGCCCAATATTTACTTATTGTCGCCTTGTTTTTATTATTTAGATAATCTACCAAATTACCATCTGGGTCTAGAATACAAACACTTGGCACTTTCCCTAAAGGGATTTCATTCTGTCTTCTTGATTCACGCAAGAGATTTGTAGGTTGAAATACTGAGGGCTCAGCATAGCTCTTATTTCTAAGAATGTCAGTTACAGCAAATTCTTTGTTTTTTTTATCCATCACCCTCTTTTACAAAAACACCATCAACCATTTTGCCCTTGCGATCTTTAATATCATCATATGCGGCTGATAGGCATTCTTTCATTGTTAAATTATTTCTTACCATGATGTTGATTAAAACTACCATCATGTCACCAACATCATCGCGAATATCTTTGCCTTTACACAAGCTATCAGATAATTCTCCTGCTTCTTGTATTAGTTTCATGTATTGGTCTTTATCAGTACTGCCATCAATAAGGTTTCTGTCTCTATGCCATTGGCCAATTAATTCTTCATAGTTTATCTCAGTCATCTTGTCCCTCTATATAATAAAAAATTACTCTTGCGATAAGTTTACTTCTATTAATCATAACTATCAATGGCATGGGTATGGTGGAGCATTTACTCATGTTATATTCATGAAAGTAAGATGCTCCACTACAACTATTCCTGACTAGTTGTTATATTCGAAACTTATAAACATCCCTAGATTAAAACCTGGCATAGGAACATTATCTTTAACAAATGATTCATGATTTCTAACAGTTTTATTTAGAATATTATTAGCATGAATGTCTAGAATAATGTTTTGATTAGATCTTATAGGTAATGTCTTGGATAGTCCTATATTTAGATTTACATAAGAGTTTGTCTTTGATTCAATTGACGAGAAATCACCCTGTGACTCAGCATGAATTAAATCTAATGAGTATTTAGTATTATCCTTATCTTTGTATTTAGCTGACAGGATATTTCTTGCTGGGGTCATTCTTGGAACATATGTATTATCATCAAAGATTCCAGAAATATCATCTCTGCTTAATGTTATTTCAATCGAACCTTTATCAGTGAAATATTCTCGAGACAAAGATATCTCATACCCTTGGAAAACAGCATTTTTTTGATTCCAATTAGCATCAGTTTTACCATTTGTTGAAGTAGATTGGTCAGCTAAGAAAATGAAATCATTAATATTGTTTCTATATAAATTAAAACCTATATCAATATCATTTACAGCATACTGTATACCTAATTCAACGTTCCTAGAAACTTCCCTAGTGAGGCTATTATCTCCTCTCTCATATCTTTGAGTCGGTCCATGCGAACCATCAGCAAACAATTCTGATATAGCTGGACTTCTTGATGAATGAGAATACCCAATAGTATAGGAAAGAGATTGGCTAAGTTTTTTGTAGTAACTTGTTGCAAAACTCAAAGATGTATCCCCATAGCTTTGATCAATAGTATCTCTAGAGTTAGAATCGTACCGTCCAGCAAAATCAATTTCATATGGCTTATTTTTTGTTCTTGCAAAGTAAGAGATAGATCTCTCATAGGATTCTGATGAGGGAAGATAAGCGCCCGTCATTGGAGACTTCCTATGATTATATTGAAAAAGGAATTTCTTTTCATATCTATCATCATCTAAATTAAGTTTCATAGAAAGTTCTTTACTATTATTGTTTAGAGATGCAGATCCATCTTCCTCATGCTCCTTTAAGAAGTAATTAGAGTCTCTGTAGAAAAAATCAATAGAATTAAAAAACATAACTTCGTTATATTTACCTTTAAAAGTATAAGTTTCTGACTCTACTTTTGAAAAGATTCTATGTTCTTCCTCTTCCTCTTCCTCTTCTTCCTCAGCATGGAATGGTATTCCATAAACACCATCAGTATTTTCAAAAGCTATTCCAAAATAGCCCCATTCTCTTGGAAAGGATAGACCTAATTTAAAATTTTGGTTTTTATTATCTGAATTAGATTTTGTTCTTTTTTTAACACCATCTTCAAATAAAGCTCCATCTGGAAGACTATAATTGTCCAAGTGTTTATTGCTAAATGAAAAAAATAAATTTGTATCTAACAAATGTTCCTTGAACAGAAAGTTATGTCCATATCCATTATTTATTGCTAAATAATCTAATTTGAGTTTACTGCCATATTTTTGATTTGAAATTATATCTGATATTACATTTACAATTCCGCCACTTGTAGCTCCGTAGCTAAATAAAGAAGAAGGCCCTTTTATAACTTCAATATATGAAATATTATTTAGGCCTACATTATTCGCATGATCAGAACTAATATGAGTTAGGTCATTTAACTGAATACCATTTGTTAGTATTCTAGTCCTATTACCTGTTAGACCGCGAATTACAGGTTGACCTACAGCTGTACCATAATCAGCATTAGAAATACCTGAATAATTTTTTAAATTTTCACCTATACTTTGATAGGTATTTATTTCCTCATTATTGACTATATGAATAGGGTATTTGTTCTCATCTATTGAGTTTGTATATATAGGTGATGATACATTCACATCACTTATAGTCTCTCCAAACGATGTATTTATACTTATAATCAATAGAGGAAACAAAAATATATATTTATACATATTTATCTCCTTAATAAATTAGTTTTATTAATAAATTAGTTATTTAAAAATGATTATTTGTATAAAGGAGGTGATCTTGGGTAAGAGGGACTAAAGAGTCTAGCCGCCCTTAAATATTTTGTATATGAATCTTGTATGGTAAAAAGTAAAAAATATTCTATTATCCATACAAATTCAATTTTTGGAGTAAGAGTAATTTTGCTAAAGTGACATTTTACGCAACCACAATCGTGATCATGATCATCATGCTTGATAGAAGTTGGAAATATATGAAGAGCACTATTACTCATACCTCATTATACAAAATTATATTTATTTGTTAAATTAGAATTTCATTCATAGCCATTTTTGTGTTCATAAGCTATCATTGACAAATGGCACAATATTTTATATATATATTTTCATCGTATAGTATTGTCATAGTTTTGATGTTCCTCTATTTATTTTTATTATTTCAAAGACATAACAAGATTTTAAAGGAACTTAGGGAAAAAGATTAGTTACATGAAGGCAAGGACAGTAAGATTATATTTCATTATAATAACCATAATTTTTTTAGGAATTTTATTCTTCTTATTTATTAAGACCTTTAATGAAAACTTGCTTTTTTATAGAAGCCCATCTCAAATTTCTCAAAATGAATTTCCAGAAAACTATATTTTTAGGGTTGGAGGAGTGGTTGTTGAAAATAGTTTAGTAAAGAGCAAAACAAGCGCCGAAGTCAGCTTCGAGATAACTGATTTTGAAAAAAATATCAAAGTTAAATATGAGGGAATACTTCCAGATCTTTTTCGAGAAGGCCAAGGGGTTGTTGTTAGAGGCAAGCTTCTAAATGATGGAATTTTTGTTGCAGAAGAGGTTTTAGCCAAACATGATGAAACTTACATGCCTCCAGAAGTTCAAGATAGCTTGAAAGTTAGTGATGAAATTGTGATTGATTCATCTAAATCGCTTCAATTAAAATGACCAACATAGTTTCATATATAGGTTTTTTTTTAATTTTATTGGCGTTATTTAATTCTATAATATTAGTTTCATCTCAACCCTTGTTATCAAAAATTGATAAGTCTTATCAACAAATAATTTTTTCTGCATCTAAAATACAATTTCCAATTGTTTTATTATCTTTTATCTGTTTAATTTATTCATTTCTAATCAATGATTTTTCTCTAAAATATGTTTCATCAAATTCTAACTCAGCTTTACCTTATTTTTATAAAATCTCTGCATCATGGGCCGGACATGAAGGATCATTATTGCTTTGGTGTTTAATACTAAGTTTTTGGATGTTCTTGGCTAGTAATTATAGTAAAACGTTGGAGACAGGTTTCAGGAAAAACTTTTTAAGCATAATGGGGGGTATTAATTTAGGATTCCTTCTATTTTTAGTTTTTACCTCTAATCCATTTGAAAAGAATTTATCAATACCTATTGATGGAAAAGATCTTAACCCACTTTTACAAGATTTTGGATTGATAGTACATCCTCCTATACTCTATATGGGTTATGTAGGACTGTCGGTTGTATTTAGTTTTGCCATAACTTGTTGTATCCACAAAGAATTTAAACCTGAATGGGCAAACTGGATAAGACCATGGGTACTGGCTTCTTGGAGTTTTTTAACATTGGGTATAGCTCTTGGAAGTTGGTGGGCTTATTATGAACTAGGATGGGGAGGTTGGTGGTTCTGGGACCCTGTTGAAAATGCTTCATTTATGCCTTGGTTAATGACTACCGCACTTATACACTCTTTGATTATTTGTGAACAAAAACAGGTCTTTAAGAATTGGACAATATTACTATCAATCTTTGCTTTTTCATTAAGTTTATTAGGAACGTTTTTAGTAAGATCAGGAATATTAATCTCTGTTCATTCATTTGCAAATGATCCTGCTAGGGGAATATTTATTTTATCATTTCTAGCCTTTATTATTGGAGGATCATTATTAATCTATTTTTTGAATGCATCAGAAATTAAGGATAAAAATAAGTTTGGTTTAGTTTCAAAAGAAACATTTTTTCTTTTAAACAACATTCTGCTTGTAACAGCAACTTTTACAATTTTACTGGGCACAATATACCCTTTATTTTTAGATTTACTAGGTCTAGAAAAAATATCTGTAGGGGTTCCATATTATAATTTAGTTTTTCTCCCTATAATGATACCACTAGTTTTTCTGGCTGGATGTATACCAATATTGAATTTTTCCTCATCCAATATTTCTAAAGTATTTCAGAGCATTGGCTTAACTTTGATATTAAGCATTTTAATTCTCTATGTTTTTGAAAAATATTCAATTCCAATATTAATTGGCCTTTTCCTATTTTTTTGGGTTGTTATTAATCTTATTTATGATTTTATAAAACGTATATTTTCAACACAAAGTTTTTCTAATGCAATAAATAATATTGGAATGTATTTAGCTCATATAGGCCTTGCTGTTTTTATTCTCGGTGCAACTATTGTTGAAAATGATAAAACTGAGAAAGAGATTGTTATGAGCATAGGAGACACAGTCAATATTAAAGAATACAGTTTTATATTCAGAGGTATGAAGGAAAATCGTGAGGCAAACTATGATGCATTAATAGGAGTATTTGATGTAAAGAAAGAAGGAAAACTAATAACAACATTATTTCCTGAAAAAAGACTTTATTTTTCTAGTGATCTACCTATGACAGAGGCTGGCATAGAGCCAGGCTTTACTAGAGATCTATATGTGACACTAGGAAACTTCATTGACGAAGATAAGTGGTCAGTCAGGATTTATCATAAACCATTAGTTAGATTGATTTGGCTTGGCGCAATTCTTATGGCTTTAGGCGGAGCTGTTAATTCAGTTTATAGAAGAAAAAGGAAATTATGAAACATTTATCTCCATTAATATTTTTTATTGTGATTACAATTTTGCTTTTTTTAGGGTTGTCAAATAATCCAAATATAATACGGTCACCATTAGTTGGAAAAACAGTACCAAATTTCCAACTAACCAATATTACTGAAACAAAGCCTATTGATCAGAAAATTATGTTTGGGAAGATAAAGTTATTAAATGTTTGGGCAAGTTGGTGTGTTGCTTGTATTGAAGAACATCCAGTATTAACTGAGATAAATCAAAAACAGTTGATTAATATATATGGTGTAAATTATAAAGATAAGTCAAGCGATGCATTAGGTTGGTTAAAGATTCATGGTAACCCATATGAAATTAATATTTTTGATTCAGAAGGTACACTTAGTCTTGATCTAGGAGTATATGGTGTTCCAGAAACTTTTTTAGTAGATAAAAAGGGTATTATACGTGCTAAATATATAGGAGCTCTTAATAGAGAAACTTTGTATAATGAAATTTTACCACTTGTAGAGAAAATAAATGCAGAAGAATAATCTATTAAATCCAATCCTATTATTGATTCCACTCTTTTTTTATCCTATTTTAGTGCACACTCAAGCATCTAATGAAAGCGAGGTTTATAAGAAACTAATTTCAGAATTAAGATGTATGGTTTGCCAAAATCAGAACTTAGAGGAATCAGAGGCCCCCTTAGCAGTAGATTTAAAAAATAAAATTAAACTTATGTTAAGAGAAGGCAAGAGCGAAGATGAAATAAAGAAGTTTTTGGTTGACAGATATAGTTCTTTTATTCTTTATGAGCCTCCATTTACCAACCAAAATATTTTTCTATGGGTTGGGCCATTTTTATTCCTATTAATTTTGACTTATTTTTTATATAGGCGTTATTTTAATTTGAAATGATTTATATTCTATTAATTTTAATTTTAATTCTATATTTTTATTTATTATTAAAAAATATTAGTAATGATAAAAATACAAATATTAGTAATTTAAGTAAGTTTCTCGTAATAATCTTATTTGTAGCTCCAATGTCTCTTATATATATTTCCAAATCTGAAATTCAAAACATAAATGAATATGAGAGAATATTGAAAAAAAATAAAGATATAAGAGAAAATATTATAAAAATAAGGAAAAATATACCTAAATTGGAAAGGAAGCTTCAGGCGGAATCAAATTTTTATGAAGGCTGGGTCATGCTTGCTCGATCTTATTCTATTGTTGATAATTTAAAGTCTTCTATAAATTCATATGAAAGAGCATTAACCTTAGATAATAGTGATACCAAAGTCTTAAAAGAGTATTTGAGTGTACTCAGAACAGATGATAGTAAAAAAAATAGAGACAAGATTCTAGGAGTATATAGTGTATTATTAGTTCTTAACAAAGATGATCCATCAATACTTTTAAATAAGCTTCATTATTCAGTTAAAATAAATGAACCTCAGTTAACTATCAAAACCCTTAATCAAATAATTGATCATCCAAAAATTATAGATAAAGATCGTTATAAGAAAATATTAACCAAGATAACTGAAACTCAATTGAAAAATGAATAAATAGTTATTCTAAACAATAAACTTAATCAATAGTAATTCTGTCATCAAAAACGAAACATTTCCCTTTCCATTTTGATTTAGGTAGGTTTTCATTAATATAATTTATTATACCACCGTCAAGTTGTATAATATGGCTGAAGCCAAAGTTGTTTAATAGTATAGATGCTTTTTCACATCTTATTCCGCCCGTACAAAATATTGCAACTTTATTTTTTTTATCTATATCTTTAAGTTGATTTTTACTGCTTTGCAAATCATTAAAATTTAATAGATCTAAACCAATTGCATTTTCAAAAGTACCAAGTGCATGCTCAAATTTATTTCTAACATCCAGCAAAGTTATGTCTTCATCTAATAGTTTATGCCAATCTTTTGGTTTCAAGCGAACACTCTTATTTATTAATTTTTGTTCTATATTAATGCCCAATTTTATAATTTCTTTTTTTATTTTTACTTTTAAACGCTTAAAGGCCATTTCTTTTATCTCAGATCGATTTATATGTATATCTTCTATATTTATAATTTTTTTTATAAAATCTATAGATTCATTTATTTTATCTGCGTCGCCACAAATATTTGTATTAATACCTTCATTCGCAATCAGTACCGTTCCTTTTATATTTTTTTTAGATAAATAATCATGAATATTCTGCTTGAAAATAGTCAGATTATCTAATTTTTTAAATTTATAAAAATTTATTATACTAAGCATTTATTTTTTTATACATAAAGTCATACCATCATAAATTGTCAGAATACAATGTTCAACTCTATCATCATTTTTTATGAGTTTATTTAATGCTCTTATTGCTTCAGTGCTTTTTGATTTATCATTTTCATCTAAGATTTTTCCTTTCCAAATAGTATTATCGATAGCAATTAGACCTCCTTGTTTTAGCAGAACCAAAGCATTCTCATAATACTTTATATAATTACTTTTATCGGCATCTATGAAAATAAAATCAAAAGTATTTTTTTTTGATTTAACAAAACTATCTAATGTATCACATGCATCCCCTATGATGAGTTCTATTTTTTTTTCTAACTTAGCAAGTTTCCAATATTTTTTTGCTATTTGTGTGTATTCATCACTGTTATCCAATGCATATAATTTACCATCATCGGGTAAACTGCTTGCGACGCAAATTGAACTATATCCAGTAAAAACTCCAATTTCTAAACATCTTTTAAACTTTCCAAGTTTGCAGAGAATTTTGAGCAATACTCCTTGTGATGCTCCAACTTGCATAATTGCTAGTTGACCAAATTTTTTTGTTTCTTCTCTTAATTTTAATAATAAGTCTGATTCAGTATAGCCAACTGAATCTATATAATTTCTTAGTGATATAGCATCAACGCTTAGTATTTTTTTATGCAATTTAGTTTCTTCTTGCTTCAAATTCAATTATTAATTCAATTACATCTCCAACCAGATTTTCTTTTACAGCATACATCATGTCAAAATCAGATCTTTTGAAGCTACCTCTTGCAGATATACCCATCACTATTGGTGGATTAAAACCAAATGGATAGGGCCCAATCTTATTTATTTTTCCTCTAAGTTTAATTTCTTTTGTTATACCAAGAAGTGTTAATTGACCATTAATAGTGGTTTCATTATCAGTAATTTTTATGTTATCTGCAGTGAAAATCATTTGAGGAAAATTTTCTACATTTAAAAAATCTGGGCTTCTTAAATGCGAATCCCTTTTTTCATGATTAGTATATACACTTGAAGTGTCTATAATCACTTTAACATTTTTAATTTTATTCTGTTGATCATCATGAATAAAATTACCATTTATCTTTCTAAACATACCCAATGTTTTCGCATAACCAGCGTGCTCAATTAGAAAACCAAGACTAAAATGTTCTTTATCTATTTCATAATTATGTTCTTCTGAAAAACATAAGGCAGGAAACAAAAAAGCCACTAAAATATATTTTTTAAATGTTTTCATTTTTAAGTTCATTATTCTTTGTATATAACCAGATTATATCTTTTAAAAATGAGAAAGTAATTAATAAAATTGAAGAAATGATGGTTGTTATTATTATATATTTGTTCAAAAAAGATAGGTGGCAGAAAATTAATAGGATAGTTACAGTGGAACATATAAGTTTCCTTCTGAAACTTTCTGGTAAAGAGTGTTGAAGCCATTTAAATCTGAATTGTAATATAAAAAAAGCATACCTATATAAAGGTATTAAGAAAACATATAAGCCGATATCTATGTTTTTATATAATGATAAACATAATAGAAATAGAAGAAAGGTATCTATTTCTAAATCAAATTTTTCTCCAAATTTAGAAACCTGGTTTAAAAATCTTGCCAAAAAACCATCTATAGCATCCAATATAATAGAAATAGTAAATATAATGAGCAATGTATTTGGAAAATTATTTAAGTTAATAATATTAAATGATTCTATATTTAGAATAATAGAAAGTAGGGCAATATTAATTATGGTCCTGCTATAAGTAATAATTGATGCATAAGTTAAAGATTTTTGAGAGTATTTAATAAAAAAATAAAATATAATAAATGAAATAATTAAAAAAAATAATGTATTTTGTAGTAAAATATGAAATGTTAACAAGTCCTGAAAAACTATAAATGATATTAAAACTAGATATAGATAACCATATACAATGTAATTTATTATGTTTTCTTTCATTAATTATTAATACTACAAACGTTATAAAAATACTATCAAAATGAAAAAAATTAATGTTAAGTCTTTTTGGGTAAAGAAAAAAAACGCTGGTTATATAAAAGAGCATTCCATAAACCCACCGAAAAAATCTGAAGCACTAATTAAAACAATATATTCAGGAATAAGTTTTGGGACAGAAAAAGTTGTGTTTACTGGATCCGTCCCTAAGAATCAAATCAAAATGATGAGATGTCCACATCAAGAAGGTGAGTTTGGATCTGATGTCAAATATGGTTATATGAATGTAGGCAAAGTACTTGAAGGTTCAAAAAAAATTAAGGATAAATTTGTTTTTACATTATTCCCACACCAAAACTTTTTTGTATTAAAGGAAGATGAATTAGCTATCATCCCTTCCTTTATTCCAAAAAAAAGATGCCTTCTTACAGCCAACATGGAAACAAGTTTGAATGCTATTTGGGATACATTGCCGAGCCCAGGAGATAAAACAATTGTGATAGGGGCAGGGATAGTAGGTATTTTGACGGCATATCTTCTCAAATCAATAAAAGGCGTTGATGTAACAATAATAGATAATGATAAAAATAAATCTAAATATGCTAAGCATTTTGGAATAGATTTTCGAGATAGAATAAATAAATGCCCAAAAGCTAATTTTATTTATGAATGTTCAGGTAATCCAAATGTTTTGAACTCTTTATCAATCTTGTCTGAAGAAGAAGCAACAATTTGTATTTTAAGTTGGTATGGAAATCAAATCACTAAAGGTAAGTTTGGAGAAGATTTCCTCTCCAAAAGATTAAAAATAGTTTTTTCCCAAGTTTCAAAGATTTCTCAGAACCGTATCAAACAATGGAATAACAAATCTAGAAGAGAATTAGCAATAAAATTGTTAAATGATCAAAAATTAGATAAATTAATAGAGAAAAAAGAAATTGAGTTTGTCAAATTAGCAAAGTTTTTTAAAGATAATAAGAGTAAAAACTATATGTGTAATGTAGTTTCATATAAATAAAATGTTTAAAGTAAAGATTAGAGATTATTTATTTATTGCCCATAGTCTGAAAGATGATTTTTTTGGTGAAGCAAAAAATCTGCATGGCGCTACTTATGTAATAGATTTAACTATTTGCGCTGATAAAATTGATGAAAAAAATGTGGTTATAGATATAGGTCTTGCGTCTAAAATTTTAAAAAAATGTATTTCTGTTTACAATTATAAAAATCTTGATGATATCGATAAGTTTTCAAATGTAATAACCACTACTGAATATATGTCAAAGGTTATTGTTGATGACTATATTGCAGAATTAGAGAGAATAAATTTTAACACTGAAGAGTTAATATCAATTAAAGCTACACTTAATGAATCACATATTGCATCTGCTTCTTATAAGAAAAAACTTAAGTAATGAAAAAATTTTTTTTCATTATCCCAGAATTTCCTGAGACAGTAACAGGGGGAACACTTTACGATCTTAATTTATTTAAGGAATTAAGAAATAACTTTTTCTCGATCAGAAAGGTCTCTGTCAGATTTAAACCAAAAGATAGAAATCTAAGTATTTTGTGTAAAATCTTAAATCTTCCACAGCATTCTACTGTATGCATAGATGGGCTTTTAGCCCCTTATCTTAAGAATAATATAAAAAAGCTTTGCGAAAGATTTAATATTATTCTTCTAATCCATCATCCAGTCACACAAGAAAATAAGTCCCATCCTCTTTTAAATTTAAAAGATTATTTTGTTGAAAGGTCTATATTCAATAATAAATTAAAAATTGTTACAGTTAGTAACTTTATTAAGAAACAATTATACAAATATATGGATAATTTTAAAACCGTACATGTTGCAGAACCAGGTATTGAAAAAGTTTTTTTTAAGAATTATAAATTTAGTGATACTAAAAATATTATTGCTGTTGGCAATGTAATACCAAGAAAAGGCTACCATATTCTCTTAGAAGCTCTGTCAGAAATATCAGATGATTGGTTTTTAAATATAGTTGGAAACTACAATATTGATAAAATGTATTTTGAGTCATTAAATTCAAAAATAAAAAAATTCAAAATGAATAATAAAATAAAATTTACCGGTGTTATTTCAAGAGACCAAATGCTGAATCTTATGTGTAATTCAAAACTATTTGTTTTACCAACATTATTTGAAGGTTATGGAATGTCTATACTTGAAGCGGCCATTATGGGTTTGCCTGTTATAACCAGTGATTTACCAGTCTTACGAGAGTCATTAAAAGGAAAAAATGTTAAGTTTGTAAATTGTTGTCACAAATCAACTCTTTCATCAGAAATTAAAAATAGCCTAAATAATGATTATTCATATAATAATAGAACAGATAAACATCTACATAGCTGGTCTAATACGAGAAAAAAATTTTTAGAGGCCATCAATGGAAAAAAATAGGTTTTATAACTCCTGGTTAGCTCAAAGAGAACCCTTTGACTTTCTAGCTCGAAGCAATCTTTTGGTAAATGAAATAAAAAAAGATTCAAAGATAATAAATAATCTTGTTGATCTGGGGACTGGAACAGGGTCTTTTCTAAGATGGTATATTTGTCAGAAACTAACTTTTCATACTGGGACACTTATTGATTATGATAGAAGATTGTTAAATTCAATTGGCCTAAGTTTTAGAAAATTTTTTAAAGATACTGACTTTGTAATAAAAAAATTAAATGCTGAAAAATATTTGTTTTCTGACCACTTATATCAAGAATCTTCTAAAATATTATTAAATAGAAAAAATATATTTAATTTTAATACAAAATTTAATCAATATGATTTGATTAGTCTCTCTGCGCTTGCCGACCTATTATCAAAAAAATATATAAAGAAATTATTGTCAAATATAAGCCCAGGTAAATATCTATATTTTTCATTATGCTTCAATGGAAAGATTAAATGGCTACCTACAAACGAATTTGATAAGTATATAACTAGACAATTTAATAATCATCAAATTCAAGACAAAGGTTTTGGTGTTGCGTTAGGTAGCAATAGTATTAAATACATTGAATTAGTAGCAAAACAAGAAGATTATTCTATTTTTAAGAAAGATTCTTCCTGGAAAATTGATACACTTACTAATGAGTCACAATTATTTCAGCAAAAATATTTAAATATTATTTTAAATGCATTAAAAAAAGATGAGATTACGGATAAGAAAGTTCTTCAATCATGGTTCTCAAAGAGAATAGGTTCAATAAAAAATAAAAGATCTAAATTAAACGTTGGCCATAATGATATTCTAATTAAGACATGAAAAAAATTTTAATATTAATCAAATATTTAATATCACTTGGGCTTTTATATTTAATATTTATAAATTATGGGGCTGATTTCTTAAGACTTATTCAAGTTATAGAATTAAAATATGTGGCTGTAGTTATTATTATCAGCATTTTACAATATATTTTTTCAGCTTACAGATGGATGTATATTTCTCAATTTACTAATTTAGAAATATCTTTTTCTTATTCATTAAAGTTCTATTATATTTCAAATTTTCTTAATAATGTTTTACCAGGTGGAATTTTAGGAGATTTATATAGAATTTATCATACATCTGAGGATAAGAAAAAATTAATAGAGTTAGGAAAGTCTTTTCAGTCAGTTTTATTTGAAAGACTATCGGGGCAAATAGTTTTATTTATAGTTTTTTTAACTTCATTGACCTTCTATTTTCTTTATTATGGAAAATATACTGCCTTCTTATATTTATTTTTATTAATGATTTCAATAGTTATTATTTCAAGGTTAATTTTAAGAAGAAAGTTCAAGAATTTCTTTAAAAGAAATATATTTGGTAAAAACTTTTCATCAATTTTTTCTGGATCTATATTTTGGCAACATTTTTTTTATTCATTCTTTGTTATATCATCATATATTTCAATTTATGTAATAACTGCCTTATCTTTAAAATTGAATATAGACTACTTTTCCTTTCTTGTTTTTACTCCCTTAATCCTTTTTTCTATGAGTATTCCAATTAGTGTTGGGGGATGGGGTGTTAGAGAAGTGACAGCCTTATTAGTATCCTTTTTGTTGGGATTATCAGCAAGCGCCAGTGTCACAGTTTCAATAGTCTACGGACTACTTAATTTTTTATGTTCACTCCCAGGTTTAATATTTATGTTTTATATGCCGACTAGACAATAAGTTCTATGTCGCACAAGATGTCATTTTCCATTTTAAAATATTGAATCTTATGTTTCTTAAAATCTTTAATAAGTTTTCTTTTTTCAATTAAAAAACTATTTTTGCCATCACCGATTATTGTAGGAGATATACAGAGATGCAATCTATTCAGTATATTTTTTTTATAAAAGTCTGAAATCGTATATCCTCCGCCTTCTATAAAAATAATTCTTTTATTTAACTTTTTGAATAAAGATATTAAATTAGTCTTTTTAAATTTATTATTTTGTGTAGGTATTGAAAGAGAATTTTTATTATTTTTGTTCTTATCAGAGATTATTTTGAAACTATTTCTATCAGGATTCTTAAAAACCTTTTCTGTTCCTTTTATTTTATTGGTGGGATCTAGAATTAATCTCATTGGGCTTTTACCTTTAACTAATCTTGTTGTTAGTTTAGGATTATCATATAGAATTGTATTTGCTCCTACCACAATTGCATCTGAGATGGCTCTAATACGATGAATATGTTCAATATTCTCTTTACAACTAATATATTTTGATTCTCCAGAATGTGTTGCGATGAATCCATCTAAACTTTGTGCAAGATGCCCAATAATATAAGGATTATTTTTATTGAGAATCATCGGTAAAAATATATCAAATAACTCTTTCACTTTTTCATTGATATAA
>CEOQ01293276.1_pt1 | contig 15936 bp, 11 predicted proteins | sample 361351 | NCBI WGS metagenome assembly CEOQ01 (sample SAMEA2619907, study PRJEB7988) | marine metagenome | biome: marine biome (ENVO:00000447); feature: deep chlorophyll maximum layer (ENVO:xxxxxxxx); material: "saline water (ENVO:00002010), including plankton (ENVO:xxxxxxxx)" | depth 60 m | reverse complement strand
CGATCCAGTCGGCCTGTCGCAAAACCGCGAGATCGTGTTCGACAAGCAACACGCTGTTGCCCTGGTCTCTGAGATCCTCGAGACAGGACACCAGCTTCTGGGAATCGGTGGCATGCAGTCCGATGGTCGGTTCATCGAGCACATAACCGACGCCGATCAACCCCGAACCCAGTGCTCCGGCGAGCCGGGACCGTTGGAATTCTCCGCCGGACAGCGTGCGCGTGGAGCGGTCAAGCGTGAGATAGTTGAGTCCCACCCGGTCAAGAAATCCCAATCGCGAAACAAGATGGGGAAGCACCTTACGGATGACGGCCGATTCCGGTGTGCCGTCATCCTCACTCGACTCGAGCCACCCGGACAGCCGTGTGTGTGCTTCCTCAACACTCAACCGGCAGATATCCACGATCGAGTCATCGTGGAAGGTGACCTGCTGTGCCAGCCCTCGCAAACGGGTGCCGTTGCAGTCGGAGCATTCGCTCTCTTCGCCGGGTTCGCCAACACGGCCCAGGCCGCGGCAGGTTTCACACGCTCCCTCCGGGCTGTTGAAACTCAACGTGCGAGGTTCAATCGGTGGCGCACTCCACTCGCACTCACCACAGGCCAGGCGACTGGAATACAACGTGTCATCCCATCCGCCATCCGGCATCTCACAACTCACAATCAATCGCCCCGAACCAACCCTCAGGGCCAATTCCACCGAGTCTTGCAACCGAGGCCCCAGCCCATCTCGAATGACCACCCGGTCAATCACGGCGTCGACCGAATGATCCAGGTGAGAATCCAGTTCTGGTGGAGGCGAAAGTTCCACCAGTTCCCCGTCGACCCGGGCCCGCACAAATCCTTCCGTGGCCAACTGTTCGAACACCTCAAGCTGTCGGCCCCGTCGTCGTGAAACAACCGGGGCCAGCAACATCACGCGTCGCTTCTCATCCAGTCCCTGCAGGACATCAACGATGGCTTGCGGGCTGCGGGACTCCAGTCGGCGTCCACAACCGGTGCAGTGAACTTGCCCCACCCGAGCAAACAACAGTCTCAGGTGACTGTGAATCTCGGTCATTGTCGCCAATGTGCTCCGGGCCGCGGTTGACCCGGACCGCTGATCGATGCACACCGCGGCGGGCAAACCTTCGACCAGGTCCACCTCCGATCGTTCCCAGCGGTCCAGTCGGCTGCGTTGCCCCGGAGTCAGTCCCTGCAGGAACCTCCTCTGGCCTTCGGCAAAAATCACCTCCAGTGCCAGTGTGCTCTTGCCACTGCCACTGACTCCCGTAATCGCAACCAATTGATCTCGCGGGATATCGACGTCGAGGCCACGCAAGTTGTGCACCCGCGCACCCCGGACCCGGATCATCCGGTCCATCGAGGAACCCGGAGAACGAGGCGTTTTGTGTGACCGGGTAGACATCGGTTGGCGGCCTGTCGAGGATCAAGACTGCCGCGTACCATACACACTCAAGCAATTGGACTCATGTCCTCGTACCGAAGAACCTGAACCTCGCGGTCGTCAGTCGATCATGGCCCAAGTCCTTCCCGGTGGATTTCTGTTCCGTTACCAGTTGAGCATGGACCGTCTCGACCGAGGCCCCGACCGGGACTCCACGCTTCCCGACCTGGACCACATCAGCCCGGTGCCCACTCTCGACTCGCTTTCAAAAACGCCCGGCCACGGGTCGGCAGTCCCCTTTGCCACCCTGCGACTGGGTTGGCACGACACCGGGATGGGTGTGCAACTGGACGTCGCTGGAAAACAACGCCCGGTGCGTTGCCAGGAGACCACGCCTGACAGTTCCGACGGCCTGACGCTCTGGATCGACACACGCAACACACAGACGATTCACAGAGCCTCCCGATTCTGCCATTCGATGACATTGTTGCCGTCCGGAGGCGGCCCCGGGCAGGACCGCCCGGTCATCATCAGTCGTCCCATCGCACGGGCTCGCGAAGACTCTCCCCCCGCACCGGAAGCGGCGATGAGAATCGAATCACGGCTTCTCTCCGATGGCTACAGGCTACAAGCCTGGATTGGCTCGGACGCGCTCCACGGTTGGGACACCGACACGATCGATGCCGTCGGCTTCACCTATCACGTCCGTGACAAGGAACTGGGTGACCAGTTGCTGGCCACGTCCGACGAATTCCCATACGACCGCGATCCCAGCCTGTGGTCGACACTCCTGCTGGCCGGCAACAACTAGCCGTCGCGACGGCGGGTTGGAACGGCAAACGCATACAGGCAGGTCACCCCACCAATGGCCACGAGGCTAAACGGTGCCCAGTCGGGTGGCTGGATCACGTGTCGCCCGGATTCGTCGGCGGTGACCAATCCGAACAGGTCTTCCTCGATCTCTCCCTCGCCATTGAGTACCACCCGGTCGACCTGGAACAGGCTGGCTCCGACCAGTACGACGAAGACACCAGCAGAGAGAAAAATGGATCGCAGCATGATGTTGGCCCCTGGGTCACGACGGGCGTCTCTTTTCTCCCATCGGCCGTCAGAGACCCCGGTCTTGATCTTGACTGTCGGCCAGACCACACGAGCCGGCGACTGTCGTCCACGGTGGAGGTTTGTAACCAAACCTCCGATCCGCCATGCTGTAGCCTGCAACGGGCACATGGCCCCGCTGCTGAAACCTGACCAATCGCCAGACTACCGGGAGCATCATCGATGGGAGCCGAACAAAAAGCACTCGAACTGGGACTCACCTTCCCCGACCAGGAACCCGGTTACCTCAACCTCTGTGCCCGATCGGGCAACCTGTTGTTCAGTTCCGGTCACACCAGCGACATGAAGGGCAAACTCGGAAGTGACCTCTCGGTTGAACAGGGTTACGACGCCGCGCGTGACTGCGCGGTCAAGGTGTTACAAAGCGTCCATCGCGAGATGGGAACGCTTGATGGACTCCGAGTGATCAAGCTGCTCGGTTGCGTCAACTCGACACAGGACTTCATTGAACAGCACCTGGTCGTCAACGGTGCCTCGGACCTGTTGCACGAGATTTTTGGCAAAGAGGGAGATGGCTACCACGCTCGCAGCGCGTTGGGATTCGCCTCCCTGCCCACCGGACCGGCCGTCGAGGTCGAAGCCATTTTCGAGATCAAGGACGAGTAACCCGAAAACACATGACCACATGACGGCTCCGGTAGATGATTCAGCCCATCCGCAGATAAAACTGCCGGCCGTGGCCACCACACGACTGACTGTCGTTTTGGGCGGTTCCCTGCTGGCATTGAGCCTCATCCCCCTGTCGCCAGCCATCCAACTCGATTCGTGGTTGGCACTGGCCGCCTGGGCAGTCTCGTTCAGTGGTGGCTGGTGGGGTGTGCCTGTCGTGCTGGCCCTGGCCGTCGGCTGGGTCGCCACCACCGGCACGTTTTCCCGCAGTCGTTCGACGGTGGCGGTGGTGGTGGTGTGTGGGTTGGGCCTGACACTCGTCGCGTCAGCCAGGTGCAACGAACACCTGCTCAAACCTGCCATAGGCGTGCTGCGACCGAACTTCCATGAGTTGGCTCGGCGAGGAGTTCTCTCTTCAGCCTCCGGTCTCTATCAAGTTGGAGACAAGCAACAACGTACCGCGGAACTGCGAAACCGGTTCACAATCGAATCATCCGCCAGTTTGCTTCCCAGTCTCCATCCACTCATCCGTGAACACTGGCTGGTGCACACCGGATACGCTTTCCCGTCAGGACACGCACTCGCCAGCTTCACGCTGGCCACGGCTGTCACCTTGCTCGGACTTCGGTTGAATGGACGCCCCACCTGGGTGACCTGGTCGTTTCTGCCCTGGGCGATCCTGGTGGGATGGTCCAGGTGCCTGTTGCGAGTCCATTCGACCGCCGATGTTTTTGCGGGAGGGCTCATCGGTATCGTGCTCGGACTGCTGATCGCTCACGCATTGACGGGCTGGGCCACTCGCCAGCCGGCGTGACACCAGACATTGTCAGGACCACCGCTTTGCACTTAGGATTTGGCCACGGACAACGGCGCAAGTGTACCGGGCCACTTCTGCCGCTCGTGTCGCCCTGGTGAGGTCGGTTGATGTCGTCGTTCATCCAACGCCACAGACGCCATATCGCCCCGGTCATCCTGGCCGTGGTCGGCCTGATTCCGGTCTCGACCGCGGGAGGGCAGGAGAAACCGGCTCGTCCAACCGATGAGGACCGCAACAGACATCTCGACCGTTTTGACCTCATTTTCTTCGCTCCCGATCATCCGGTCGTGGTCCGTTTTCAGGTCCGGATCGGCAACAGCGGCATCACCGCTTTCCGACAACGCTACATCGACCAACTCTTCGGTTCGCTCGACCGCACGCGTGACGGTCAACTGAGTCGGACAGAAGTCACCCGGGTCGAACGCCTGGGAGAAATCGCAGCACGGTTTCGCACATTGACCAGGACCTGGAGGGACTTTGACACGGCGCCCGCCGATGACAGCCTCTCGCCCGATGAATTCAGCAGGGTGGTCCAAGGTGCCCTGGGCACTCCGTTTGAGATCACGCCTCCATCCCGATCCGCCATGCGTTCGGACGAGTTGTTCACTCGCATCGACCGCGATTCCGACGGGCTGCTGATTGCCAGCGAAATTTTCAGTGGAGCGGAACGACTCCGGCGACTGGACCTCAACGATGACGAGACCTTCAGTCTCGACGAGTTGGCCCCATTGCAGTACGAACGGTTTCGAGCTGAAGCACAGCCCTTTGTCGCCCTGGCCACCGCCAACCACCGCCAACTCGTCAAACGTTTGATCGCTCACTACGGGCGACCGATCTCCTCGGACCGCGGCGCGACGACGACAACAATCCCCACCCATCGCCTCGGCCTGTCCCCAACCCAGTCCGGGGTCGTCGACCGCAACCATGACGGTCGACTGGGCCGAAGTGAGTTGCTGGCCTACCTCCAACGGCCAACACCTCACGAAACGATCGATGCCTCTCTCCCGGACCCTCGCACCGGTCGGACTCACCTGGCGGTCGCTGGCCACCGCGGCCGGCCCCGCCTGTCTCGTTCGTGGGGGGGACAGGCCGTGCAACTGCGAGCGAGAAACGCTCGCTCCGACCGACTTTTGACCACCAAGTTCTATCGTCTCAGGTTCCACGTCGCCGACGCGAACAAGAACAGGTCCATCGAACTCAAAGAATTCCCCCAACTGATGCTCCCCGGGGCCTCCTTCTCGGTCATTGACAGCAACGGGGACGGAAAACTGGTGATCGATGAACTGACCGAATTCGTCAAGAATCAAACGGCGGTGCAACAGAGTCGCCTGTTGCTCGGCGTGTCCTACCACGGCCGTCCGCTCTTTCAACTCCTGGATGCCGATTCGGATCGTCGCCTGTCTCCACGGGAATTCCACGAGGGTTACCCTCGTTTGCGACAGGCCGACACAACACGAGACGGCCGCATCTCTCGAACGGAACTCTCCGGCGACTTCGTGCTGACTCTAGAAGTGGCGCGTGCGGCATTGTTCAGCCAGGAGGCAATGATGATGCCCAATCCACAACCGACGGTGAACCGGCCACGTCAACTCGACAACCGGACTGGCCCCGACTGGTTCCGAAAAATGGATCGCAACGGCGACGGCGATGTGTCGAGCCGCGAATTTCTGGGAAAACTGACACTCTTCCAACGACTTGATCGCAACGGAGACCGGTTGATCTCAGCCCAAGAAGCAAAGGTCCTTGAGCCAAACAAGTGACCGACGCTAAACTGAGCTCAGGCGGACACGCACCTCTCCCGCCCTCTCCTGGGACAGATGACATGGCGACTCCACACGGCCCCGACAAGGTTCTGGCCCAGGTCGCCTCCCGGCTCAGATGGGCTCGATACGGACACCGCCTTTCCCGACTGGTGCTGTGGACCTCAATTGTCGCCGCCGTGGTTGTTCTGGTAGTTCGCCTGACCGGGCTGTTTGATCTCCCGGCCGACCCCGTGGTCACCACGGTCGCCGGCGTACTCGGGCTGGACACCGTGGGAACTGGTGACTGGACCGGGCTGGGACTCTTGTCCACCATGCTGATCCTTGGGCTACTGGCCTTCTCATCGCTGGTAGCCATCCTCTGGCACGAACGCCCCACCGCCTCGGACGCGGCCCGGGCCATAGACAGGCACCATGGCACCAAGGACCTGTTCCTGACGCTGACCCAATTGGAAGGTTCTGCCGGCGACTACCAACCGCTGGTCTCCCGCAACGCCGTCAGCCAGGCGGCCCGGGTTCAGCCATTCCGGATCGTCCCCTTGCCGTTCTCCCAGGGTGCGATCAAGCCGGCTCTCGGCCTGGCCATCGTGGCCGCACTGGTGCTCGGACTTCCACAACTGGACCCCTTCGGCAAGGTTGCACAAGCCGACCAGATCAAAGCACAACGCCAGGCGCTCCAGAAGGAAGCTCTGAAAACAAGGACGCGGTCCGAACAACTGGCCACCGACGACGCCGACAATTCTCCCCAGGTCAAGCAGGCGATCGACGACCTGGTGGCGGCCTTGAAAAAGATGAAGACATCCGATCCGGAGGCCAACCGCAAGAAGATCGATCAGCAGCGAAAGCAACTCGGTGACCTGCACAAGATGATGGACGCTCACAAGCTCCAACAAACGCTCAACCGCGCCGACAGCGACCAGAAATTCGGACAAATCGAATCACCCAAGATCGACAAGTGGGCCAAGGAGTTGCAGGAGGGATCGACCGACAACCTCAAAAAAGAGCTGGAATCCATCAAGAAGGATCTTGAAGACTTCGCGAACCTCGACGCCAGCAACCCGGCGGACAAGAAAAAACAGGCCGAGGCGATGCAGAAGATGCAGAAGAAGCTCCGCGACATCCAATCGTTCGCCTCCAAGAAACTCGACGAAAAGCACCCACTCGCAGCTGCCCTCAAGCGAGCCCGCCAACAGATGAAGGCCATGCAGTCAGGTGACAAGGAACTCGCAGAAAGTTCACAGAAGCATCTCGCTGAGACCATGGAACTGACCAAGCAGGAACTGCAGGAACTGGCACAGACGGCCCGTGATCTCCAGCAGCTTGAAAAGGCGTTGGAGACCGCACGCATGGCCCAGAAGGCCAACGAGGATGGCGAGACCGTGGAAGGGATCGAGGGAGCCGAGTCACTGGATGACTACCGCGAGTTCTACCAGCAGCTGATGCAACAGATGGGCGACCAGATTGCCGACGGAGACGGAACCGGAAACCGCGGTTTCGGTAAGGGTGGCGAGGTTCCCGAAGACAATTCGGCCGAAACCGATTTCAAAACCGAAATCTCCAAGTCCGCGTTGACCGCAGGCAAGGTCCTGTTGTCAATCAAGACCAAGGGGCAAAGTGACACCGGGGACGCTCGTCAGACCTACAGCAAGAGCGTTCAGGCGATCAAGCAAGGAGTCAGTGAAGCGATCGACAAGGAAGAGATTCCCAAGGGGTATATCCAGGGAATCAAAAAGTATTTCCAGTCACTCGACGAGTCCGCTCCGTCCCGCTCATCGAAAGCCGCGACTCCAGCCACCTCGGATGATGCCCCGAAGAAGTAGCCTGTCGCTCTCGGCCAAGCCACGCCAGCGTCGCCCGGGCGCCATCGGCCTGCTGGCTCTGCTGTTGCTCACGCTGAATGGTGGATGTGTCCAATCGGTTCCGCCTGCCGTCGATTCCCAGCCATTGATCGTCTACTGCGCGCACGATGCGGCCTATTCGGACCCCATTTTCAAACGATTCACTCGTGAGACAGGCATCCAGGTCCAGGTGCGTCACGACACCGAAGCCACAAAATCGTTGGGATTGGTCAATCGGCTGATCCGCGAAAAATCGTCTCCAACCTGTGACGTGTTCTGGAACAACCAGGTCCTGGGCACCACCGACCTGCTGGCACACGACATCCTGGACAGCTACAAGGGCAGCGGCTGGACGCGAATGCCCGACGCTTACAAGGATCCCGGCGGCCGCTGGTGCGGGTTCGCGGCACGATTGCGTGTCTGGATCGTCAACACCGACAGGATGCCGGCAACCCCCCGGGCTATTGATGCAGTTGCTGCCGGTTCGGACTTGTCCCGAATGGCTATCGCGCGTCCCCTGTTCGGAACCACGCTGACTCATTACTGCCTGCTGTGGCACGTCGATGCAGGCAAAACACTGAAAGCATGGCACGCTGATGCCCGGCAACGGGGCCTGATCGAAGTCCCCGGCAACTCGACAGTCAAGAACTTGGTTGCCCGAGGAACCTGTGATCTGGGGTGGACCGACACGGACGATTTCTTTGTCGGACACGACAACCAACACCCGGTGGCCATGCTGCCGGTGAGATTGCCAGACGGTGAGACGATCTGTATCCCCAACAGCGTGGCCATCATCCGGGGAACCTCGCGACTGGCTGCTGCCCGTCGCCTGGTCGACTTTCTACTCAGTGCTGAAACCGAGTTGGCCCTAGCTCACTCAGCGTCTCGCCAGGTTCCACTGGGTGAGGTGGACGTGACACGACTGCCCGAGGAAGTTCAGCAATTGCGGCCATTTGTCCAACAGGGTGCTCCAATCGGTAAACTCGAGAAATCACGAACCGCCTGTCTGGCCTGGTTACGAACCGAGTACAAACGATGAGTCTCGAAGCCGAATGCGGTTGGAGTTTGCTGCGGGCCCTGGCCGTCGCGGCGATTGCCACTCCTTTGGCAGTTCTTTTGGAACGTGAGATCAAATGCTCCGCCCCCGGCCCACGACGTTGGCTGGTGACAATTCTCGCTCTCCCATTTCTCACCCCCGGATTCGTGGTCGGCTACAGTTATTCCAACGTGACACTCGACCTGGTCCGCAGCCCGCTGCTCAACGAGGCCTTCTACGACCTGCTGCTGCTCATCCAGGTCGTCCCGGTTGGCACGTTGGTGCTGGCCCTCGCACCTCCACCTCCCCTGGGACCAACGGCAATCTGGACCGCACGACTCGCCAACCGGGTGAAACCCGGCCATGTCATCACCGGCATGCGGCTGGGCCAACTCTGGCACGGTCCGGCCCGGAATCGAGTTCCAGCCTTCGGCCTGATGGCCTTGCTTGTATTCCACGAATTCGAGATCGCATCGCTGTTTCGGGTGATCGCCGGTGGCCGACTGACCCCGGCCAGTTGGTCCAACGCGTTGTTTGAACTCATCGCACTTCAAAGACTGGGTGAACAGTCCCCGTGGGATCTGTGGCGAGCCGGCTGGATGCCGATGCTGTGTTCACTGGCCTTGCTGTCTCCATTATTTGCACTCGCTTGGTCCGCCCGGCATGAACGCGGCGGTCCAGCGCCCACGCCCCGGCCACCTCGAACCCACCTCTCTCGTCGCACGGCCTGGGCCTGGCTGGCGATGGCGATGTTGCTGGGAAGCGTCGTTCCCTTGTGCAGCCTCTCGTTGGACGCGTTTTCCCGTGAATCCTCTGTGTGGGCAACAGGGCCCGTCCTGCTACCCACGCTCACTCACGCCGCGCTCAGCCTGATCCCCACCCTCATCGTCGCCACGATCGCGACGGTGCTGACCTCGTGGCTGCTGCGAAAAAAGTGGACCGCGTCCCTGCTCGTGCTTTCGCTGCCGGGAATGCTGGGCAGCTTGTTGCTGGGTCTGACGCTGACATGGTTGCTGCTGTTGGCCGCACCCGTCATACCGCGGCACTCGATCATCGCGCTCTGCCTGGGCCAGACACTCTGGCTGCTCCCTCGTGCCGCAATGCTCGTCGTCCTGCTAGCCGTGTTGCCCACGCAGGAATCCAGTCACATGGCCCGGCTCCTGCAACAAGCCCCTCCCGGTCCCCAGAGAACTGCCGGCTGGCAACTGGCTTGGCAGCAATCCGGACAACGCGGAGCCTGGATGATCGGACTGATCTGTTGGTGGGGATTTCTCGAGTTGACACTCAACGAACTGCTGGCTTCCCCGAATTGGCTCTCGGTTGCCCATCGCATGTATCAACAGATGCACTTCGGTCGAAATGCCGCGCTCTCCACGACAACCTTGATCGTGATGCTGGTTCCTCTCGCAGTGGCCGTGGCCCTGGTTGCCATCGGACGGCTCCTGCCAGTCGCGTTTGGAAGGAGCCCACGATGACACAATCACACGATCCGCTGTGGATACTCGATTCGGTCCAGCTTGACGGAGACCGACGCCCTCGACTGGATGTCGAGCATCTCGAGATCCGAACCGGCTGCACGGCGATCGTTGGTGCCTCCGGGGCAGGAAAGACATCGCTGCTGAACCTGCTGGTCGGTTTCGAAGCCCCCAGCCATGGGCAAATCGCCAGCCACCTCACTCGAGACGGCAGTCTTCTGCCCCTGTTCTGGATTCCCCCGGACGGGGGACTCTGGCCCCAGGCCACCACCACCGACCACCTGGCGGCCGTTCACCCCGGGGCCGATCACCAGCCCACAGTCGGAGAGATCCTCGAGGCCTTCGGGCTGTCCGAGCAAGCCACGTCGCGACCGGACACATTGTCCAACGGGGAACGGTCCCGGTTGGCCGCCGCACGTGGCCTTGCCGCCGGCGCCACCGTACTGGTGGCCGACGAACCGTTCGTTCATGTCGATCCGTTGCGTCTGGACAACGACTGGGACACTCTCGTCGACAATTGCCGCAACCGTGGCACGTCGCTAATTTTTTCGACCCACTCACCCCGGCAAGTTTTGCGACATGCCGATCACGTCGTGGTGCTGTCCCACGGACGTGTGGTCGCAGATGGTGACGTCGCGAGGCTCTACCAGTCACCGCCGTCCCGCGAGGTGGCCTGTAGCCTCGGACCGGCAAATTGGTTTACGGCAACCGAGACGCCCGCCTGGGGTGTCGGCCACGGCGATGTGGACATGTGCCTGAGACCCGAACACATCCAACTGATTGCCGACCCCAATGGCCCGGCACTCGTCGTCGACTCAAAAACAATTGGCCCGCTGCGGGAGACGCGGCTGACACGGCCGGGAACAAGTGATTCACGAACCCTGACCCACCTGTCCAGCCCCGCCCAACCGGTTCCCACCGGTACCGTGACAATCCAGACACTCGCTCCCCAAGCCGGGATCAATCCGGCCGGTGAACCAACGAGAACGTGAGCAAAAGCGTACAATCTGTAGATGGTCGCTGGCCCCGGCCAGCCATTCAAGGACAGGACCATCTCATGTCGCTTCGCGTGTTCTTTCTCGCGTCACAGCTGAGCTTGCTGGTTTGCGGCTGCACCGATTCGACCGATCACCAGTTCATCCCCCGGCAGGTCTTTCGCAAGTCGATTCCCTCGGCCGGCGCCACCATTCCGGCACCGCGAGCTGTCACCACGGCGGACGACGACACGCTCTACCTGCTCGACAACGCGGGCCGTGTCTTGGTGTTCGACAAGAACGGAGATCCAATCCGCCAATGGAACATGCCGGAAAGCGACGTGGGAAATCCCGAGGGAATTTGTGTTCTCTCCAACGGACAGATCGCCGTGGCGGACACGCACTATCATCGCGTCGTCGTTTTTGCCCCCTCCGGCACCGTCGTTCGCATGGTTGGCCAGGAGGGACAAAAAGACGGCGACTTCTACTGGCCGGTGGCGGTGGTCGAAGATGATCAGGGCAACCTGTTTGTCTCGGAATATGGCGGATCCAACCGCGTGCAAAAATTCAACAAGGACTGGCAACACCTGCTGACCTTCGGAGACATTGGAGACCAGCCGGGTGAATTCCAGCGTCCCAGCGGCATGGTCTGGCACGGAGACCAACTGTATATCGTCGACGCATTCAACGATCGGATCCAGGTCTTCGACGGCCAGGGACACTTCCTCAAAGTTCTGGGAATGCAAGACGCAACCAGCCGGTTACACTATCCTTACGATATCGCCTTGGGTCCCGAAAAGGATCTCTGGGTGATTGAATACGGTGCAGGGCGGATTTCCCGTTTTAGTCTCAAAGGAGAGATGCTCGGGCGGTTTGGTTCCACCGGATCCGGCCCCAACCAGTTCGGCACTCCATGGGGCCTGGCCGTCGACTCCAGCCGCCGCATTTGGGTCGCCGACACTCGCAACCACCGCCTGGTAGCCGTCGATCCCTGAGCGATCCCGATGACCACTCTTCTTGAACGCCTGTTCCCTCGCCCCCGCCAGCCATTCCGGTGGTCGCAGACGATCCCGCTGATCACCTTCGTGGTTCTTTACACCACTCTCGTCCTGGGACTCGAGTGGTCCAACACGATGCTCTTCGTGTGGCCCGAAGCCTTTGGTCTGATGCTGTTGACCCCCTGGGTCTGGTGGTTGCACGCCGCGGGCGGAAGCGGACTGGGCCGAACCCGCGGCCTCATGGCACTCTGGACACGCCTGGCACTGATCGGTCTGTTCGTGATGCTGCTGGCCGAACCTCGGGCCGTTCGCACCAGCGATGTCGTCGCCGTGATGTACACCGTGGACATTTCCGATTCGATCGGCCGAGAAACCGACGACGAGAATGCCCAGGACCAGGCCTTGAATTTTGTCGCCTCGACAATGTCGCAGAAGCCCGAGGGAGACCAGGCCGGCCTGGTTGTCTTTGGTCGCAACTCGGCAGTCGAGTTGCCTCCGGCGGAAGCCACCCCGCTGGAGGAGGGGATCCTGCTCAACTCGCTCATCGACCGGGACGCCACCAACCTCGAGCAAAGTCTCTCGCTGGCTGCCGCAATGCTACCGGCCGAAAACCGGGGACGGATCGTTTTGATCAGTGACGGAACCGAAACTGCCGGAGATCTCCGTGGCATCCTCGATGAACTCAAGAGCCGGGAGATCGCCGTCGACGTGATGCCGATCACATACAGCTACAAGTCAGAAGTCTGGATCGAGCAACTCGAATTGCCTCGCAACATCAAGCTTGGTGAAACATACGAAGCGGACGTGGTCCTCTCGAGCCTCACGGTCGGTAGCGGCAGGCTGATCCTCAAGGAGAATGGCCGGACGATCGCCGAGCGGGACATTGATTTCCCAGCCGGCAAGAGCCGCTACACGTTTCCAATACGTCTCCGTTCGGCCGGTTACTACGAATACTCGGCCTCGATTGTCGTCGACCAGGGCAACGACAACTGGAAAGAGAACAACACCGTTCTCAACTACCTGTTTGTCGAAGGCGAGGGAAAAGTCCTTGTGGTGACCGACCCAAGGGGCAATCCGGCCGACCACGAATCGCTAGTGAAAGCGATTCGCGAGAACAGCCGGATCGTGGAAATCCGAAACGCCTACGAATTCCCACGGGATGCTCTCTCGCTGATGGCCTACGACGTGGTGATATTCGTCAACGTCGGCGTCGAATCATTCGACGTGGTGCAACTCGGTGCCGTGCAAGACGCGGTGGAGAACCTCGGCGTCGGCTTCCTGATGACCGGAGGCCCCAACAGTTTTGGCCCGGGCGGGTACCGAAAAACGGTGATCGAGGAGATTCTGCCCGTCGAGATGGACATCACAAAGAAAAAGGTGCTCCCCAAGGGAGCCCTGGCCATCATCCTGCACACTTGTGAATTCCCCGAGGGCAACACCTGGGGCAAGCGAATCACCAAACAGGCGATCAAGGTGCTGCATCCCCAGGACGAAATCGGGGTGCTGGTCTACGGATCGATGGGAGAAGAGTGGCTCTTCAAGCTGACGCCGGCCCGCGAATATCCCTCCCTGGCCAAGAAGATCAACGGTGCGGTGATCGGCGACATGCCCAGTTTCGCCTCGACGATGCAAATGGGGCTCACGGACCTGAAGAAGAGTGATGCCTCGGCCAAACACATGATCATCATTTCCGACGGGGACCCGCAGCCTCCCTCGCCCCGGGTCCTGGCCGAATTCGCAGACAACAAGATCACGATCTCGACGATTTCGATTTTCCCCCATGGCGGACGGGAAGTACAGATCATGCAACAGATCGCCTCGGCAACCGGGGGCCGCTACTACTTTCCCGACGATCCCAGTTTGCTGCCATCAATCTTCATCAAGGAATCCAACACTCTGAAGCGGACGATGATCCAGAATGAAACCGTCCAGCCACAGGTCGCCTTCCCCTCCCCCATTCTCAAGGGCCTCGACGGTTTGCCCAGCCTGCACGGCTATGTGCTCACCACCGCCAAGCCACGCGCCGAGTCCATCCTGCAAACTCCCCCAAAAGAGAACGAGTTGGGAGAAGGAGAAATCGACCCATTGCTGGTCACCTTCAAGAAGGGCCTGGGCACCACAGCGGCCTTCACCTCCGACCTCTCGACCAATTGGGGCAGGGACTGGGTCTCGTGGGACAAATACCGGGCGTTCGTGCAACAACTGATCACCAGGATCTCGCGGGTCCACCGCAAGGGGCATCTTCGGCTGTGGAGTTACACCGAGGGAAGCCGAGGAACGGTGGTCGTCGAGGACTTTCATCCCGACGCATCACCCCTGAACCTCGTCGCCGCGGTCGCCGGACCGCATGACCGCACCGAATCATTGACACTCAAACAGGTGGGCCCCACGCGGTACCAGGCCAGTTTTCCACTCTGGGGCAAGGGCCGCTACCAGGTCCGAGCCACCGGGATTGGCGACGGCCGGCAAGATTTGGCTCACGGTGGACTGATCGTTTCATACTCGCCCGAATACCTCAAGTTCAATTCCGACCCCCTGGTGTTGCAGGAAATCGTCGACAAAACCGGGGGCCAGATGCTCGACCCCTCCACGAAGCCCGAACAGATCTACAATCGCCGAATTCCCAAGTCCAGTTCTCGCCAGGTCTTCGACTGGTTTCTGGTCGGCCTGGCGTGCCTGGTGCCACTGGACGTGGCAATACGCCGTGTCCAGGTTGACCCTCGTATGATCGTTGGTTGGTTCCGCCCCGCGCAAGCCGCCTCGACTGAAACCATGGGGGCCCTTCTCCAACGCAAACAGGTCGTCGACTCGAGACTCGATGCACAACGCGGTGTCCCCGCCGCATCCCGCACACAGCCAGCCACCTCCTTGCCCGAACACCTGGCCGACATCACCCCGACACCCGGAACATCCTCACACCGCGTTTCCGAATTCGATCGTCCCGGGTCGCCGCCGAACACGCCCCCACCGGAAGATCTGCTGTCCACCACCGAACGGCTGCTGGAGATCAAACGACGTCGCGGCGACACAGACGACTCCCCGTCCAACCAATGACATACCAAGAGACATCCTCCTTCATTTTTGCTGACACCACGTCTGGCATCAGGACCGACTTCCGATGAACAACGAGAGCACATCTCCCGAACCGGTGGACCAACCACCCACCAGCGAATCGCCAGGACATCCGGGGGCACCAACCACCGACTTGCAGGACGCCGAGACAGAAGGATTTCGACGCGACTACCATCGAATCCGTGACGCGATCGGATCGGTCATCGTGGGGCAACACCGGGTCATTGATTCCGTCCTGACTGCGATGTTCTGTGGCGGCAATGTGTTGCTCGAGGGTGTTCCCGGACTCGGAAAAACCGAACTGGTCAAGTCGCTCGCTCGTGTTCTCGACCTGGATTTTCGCCGTATCCAGTTCACCCCCGACCTGATGCCTGCCGACATCATCGGCACCAACATCATGAACACCGACGAGTCAGGCCGGTATCACTTTGAATTTCGTCGTGGGCCAATCTTCACCCAACTGCTGCTGGCTGACGAGATCAATCGGGCCTCACCCAAGACCCAGTCGGCCTTGCTCGAGACAATGCAGGAGGGCACGGTGACTGTCGGTGGCGAAATCTCAACGCTCGAGCAGCCCTTCTTCGTGCTTGCCACCCAGAACCCGATCGAACAGGAGGGCACCTACCCGCTTCCTGAAGCGCAGTTGGACCGTTTCATGTTCAAGGTTGTTGTCGGTGGCCTCGACCGGGAAGAACTCAACGAGGTCGTCAGCCGCACGATCCTCAAGCAGCCCATCGAACTCCCCACGGTGCTCGACGGGGCCGGGATACTGCGAATCCGGGAGACACTCGACAAGGTGGTCGTGGCCGATCCGCTGAGGGATTACGCCGTCCGACTGGTCCTGTCGACTCATC
>CEOQ01008723.1_pt1 | contig 15936 bp, 13 predicted proteins | sample 361351 | NCBI WGS metagenome assembly CEOQ01 (sample SAMEA2619907, study PRJEB7988) | marine metagenome | biome: marine biome (ENVO:00000447); feature: deep chlorophyll maximum layer (ENVO:xxxxxxxx); material: "saline water (ENVO:00002010), including plankton (ENVO:xxxxxxxx)" | depth 60 m | reverse complement strand
ATCTCATTGGGGAACCGATTCGAACCAAGAACGTGATGTTGGCAGTGATTCTGGCGGTGCACGGCAACTCGCTGCTGATGCAATAACGTCGTTAATGAGCGATACCACACTATCCAAGTGGGACTTGGATGGTGATATGCAAATCGATAGGATACTAATCCTACATTCCGGGGAGGCTCAGGAATTGGGGGGGACTTCCACATCAATATGGAGCCACTTCTCTACATTTACTGAGCCACCCATAGTTAATGGGTACAAATTCGAGCATTACACGATGGCTTCAGTCAATGGAGGGATAGGGGTTGTCGTTCACGAGATGCTCCATCAGATGGGTGCTGTTGACTTGTATGACGTACATAGCGACTCGCCAACAAAGTCATGGCACGGCCTTGGAGATTGGGACGTAATGTCAAGCGGCAATTGGATTGACGACGGCAATACCCCCTCGCTTCCATCCACTACTACATTGGATCTGATCGGTGCCGTTAATCCGTACATGATTGATGAGCTCGACCCTAACAATCCAGGTTCTGGAATCCAGGGAGACATAGGCCAACACGATTTTTCAGAGGATTGGTCTCCTGGCGGTGGGCTGTCCGCTACATTCACATTGAAGCCGATATCCGATGGAGGCTCACCCCTCAGAATCTGGATTGCCCCAGGCGAATATCTCTGGATCACATTACGCGTCAGAGATGGATTCGACATCGGCATTCCTGGTGAAGGAATCATTGTTGAGCATCAAGACTGGAACAATGGTGACTTTGAAGGCAATATGGTGAATACTGACCCAAGCAAGGCCTGGGCCCGTATCGTTGAAGCAGATGGAGACGATGCTCTGTTACGGGCCAGAGACTACGGTAGTTCCGGCGACGCATTCAGAGATGGCGACTCATTCGGCTCAAGCGGCCATAGGATTTGGGACAATGCTGGGCGCTTGGTCGGCTTCTCTGTAAATGTGACAAATATGTCCGAGAGTAATGCTACTATTGAGTACCATTACCCGTATAGATCATTCATCCTAGAGACTCCTAGAAACCCGATCGTGATTCTTCCAGGTGAGGTGGAGTACATGACTGCTACTTTCTATGATGGGCCATGCAACTTCACTATTGACTTAGATGACGCTGCGACTTCTAGTGAGTATTATGTCACGTCCAATGAAGGAAACGAATGGCCCGTACAAATTACATTCCCGATTACTCATGAAGAAATATCTCCAAATGGGGGGGTGTCTGGCAACATTGGGTGCGATGGTCAGGAACCACATCAAATCTCATTGAACTGGATTACGATAAAGCACAGAATATCAGAGGACCAGTTGTCATCTAGAATCAAGTGGGACTCAAGCTCCGATATCCTCCTGTATCCCAAATCTCTGGGAACTGGTGAAATGACATACTCTGCATCCATTACCGGGGCTGCAGATAGGATCGCAAATGTCCCGAGCCAGATTCGGTTCCAACCGGGCGAGCCTATTGAGGTACACATTGAGCCAGACGATCTATTGGAACCCGGAATGATTGCAAGAGGCGAGATTGTTCTGGTTTCTTCGAATAACATCGAGTATCGTATACCCATTGTTCTCCAAGCCGAAGGCCAGTATCCGATATTGGACCGCCTTTCTTGGCTATCCGTGCCTTCAAATGCAATTACTGTGATATTGGTGATGCTCGCTATTTCCTTTGCAACGGGAAATAGGGACCAGAGCTAGTGCCTGTGAGGATTGCTCCATCTGGAGTCCGATGGCGGCCTGCTGATCTCAAGGTACCTCCATCTGCCATTGAAGTGAATTGGGTACAACCAATGCTTGTTTACTCCCGATGCTAGCCTGGAAGAAAGGCAGGCTTCTGCCCAGTTCTCAGGGCCCTCACTGAATGGGTCAACTATCAACCAAGGAGCATGACCTTCGCCAACATCTCCTTCATAGCATCTCCAGGTAGTCCCATACTTGAATCCAGATCTTGTGTTTAACCCCCTGTTCCAAAGGTCCAAAAGAATACTTGATGATACCGAAATTCTGGATTCTGCCTCGCCACCATTCCCCGAGCGAACTATGTTTTCTTCAATCGAGTCCAACTTCCTCCCATTGTGGAGGGGTATCCCGATTGCTTCACTAGGCCATCCATTGATTGATGAAACAAACGAGCCACCCCCGGACATTGGATTTCTGTGCATCGCCGAGATACGTTCAAAATCCGATCTACTAGGTGGTGCCAATTTGCCAATTGGGTCAGTTTCTTCAACTCGATATGTAACTACTGACTGCTCATCGTCAATGACAAGAATTTCCGCGATCCTTCCTTTTTCGCTTACTGAAACTGACCATTGTAGTAGTGATTCCAATTCACCACTACCGTCCCATTCAGACAGGAATTCGGAATTGTTCCGTATGGCCAATGAGTCCTTGGAGAAATACCAGATTATCTCCGCAACCGGCTCGTCATTTTTCGGATGTTTGTTCGATGGCCATCGGGCAGCCCATGAATTTGAATGTGGAATACCTAACGCATCCAGGTTTTTCTGCATAACAACCTTGTTTCCGGGCACCCTGAGTGCTTCTAGTACCGCAGACTCATGTAATAATGAGGGGTTTGCATCAGCCCTACCAGCTATCCACCTATCTCCAGGACTATCAATGCCCCTATGGTTGATGCAGAATATCAATTCCGCGTCATTCAGAACAAGCCTGCCATCACCTACCATTAATCCGATTGCGGATTTTTCCCATAGTCTGCTAGCCGCGGAGCCATCGAAAATCCATCCCCCCTCGTGCGCCTCCATGATGCTATTGGGAAATTAGTCTGATATAGACGGTATCCCCAAATATCATTCGTCACCACTGAATCGAGGTGCATATGTCCGACGACTCCACGGGTGCTCGAGCCGCCTCACTAAATCGTCTAAGGTCCTTGTTTACAAATATCGAAGGGACCAAGGTGACGCTGATAGGTGACACAATGCTGGATAGATTCCATCATGGATTCGCAAACAACCTCAACTCTACTGCACCCGTCCCAGTGCTAAAGGTGACGAGAACCGAAGAAAGCCCGGGGGCATCGGCTCATATTGCAATAGGGCTCACTTCATTCGGAATGAATGTCGCGTTCCACACCTCTGTTGGCGACGACGAGGAAGGGAAATCAGTAGTCTCCCAATTAGAAAATAGAGGAATCGAAACATCCGGAGTCATTTCCGTTACTGAAAGACAAACCCTCACAAAAATTCGATTCTTCGGAAGTCGGGAGAGCCTACTTGACAGGGAGCAGATACTCTTGCAGGCAGATAGGGGTCCATCGACCGATCTCGAAGGAGCGATTTCCGATGATCTCACTAGTGCTGCACTTGCAAATCTCAAAGATAGTTGTGCATTGGTAATTTCAGACTACGATAAGGGTGTAGTCACACTCGAAGGAGCCCAATCATTGATCTCATCTGCACGAGAGTCTGGAATCCCCTGCATAGTAGATCCTAAATTGACAGGTTTAGACAAGAGCCGAGGCTCAACAGTGGTCATTTTCGAAAAGAGGGGCCTCTCACTGCTAACTAGACGTGCGAGCTCCAATAATCCCGACTCGACGGCAATGAGCCTAATCGAGGAATACGATTGGGACGGCATTCTGGTAATGGGAGGCATTGACGGCATGACCCTATACCAATCCGGAGGAGCAATTTCGCGATTCGACTGTATGGCACCCTCAGCAGAGCAACAAATAGGAATGCATGATGCAGCAGCAGCATCACTCGCCGCCGCTCTCGGAGCCGGTTTGGATCTGGTTGACGCTGCATTATTGGCATCAGCAGCATGCGATTGCGTTCTATCTGCAAATACTGGCGAGGAATACATAGACAAGGACGTCTTGGGGCTGTGGTTGGATGAGCTTTCTTGGCAGATGCAGATTTCTGAAAGGTAATCAAATTCCCATCGTATTCAATAAAGTTTGATTGGCTGGATGTACATGGGCCACCGTATTGCCGTCGTCACATTGACCTCGATATTTCTGTTATCGAACTTTGCAGTTGCTCAAGGTGAAAACGGGCAGCCCCAATCTGACAATCCGATAATCATTGAATTAGAATTTGTTGATGGATTTACCATCCCACAAGGCGAGGTTGAATTTGGCATTACTGGACGACTAGAAAATGAGTTAATGCCAGATGCAGTATGGTGGGAGGTTGAGTACCAACAATCCATTGGACCATATGGGAACCTATACCAAGGAATACGATCATCGGGCAGTTTACTGCCCTCACTTGTAGAACATGACAGTAATTCTGAGAGACAGGCGTGGATTTTCGAAATATACGTGTACGACGAAAACTCAGAACCCTGCTCCTGCACACTGACCGTATTTGCTCAGGAGGGGAGCAATCCCCCAGTAAGCGCTACCCGTGCGTTCTTTATTGAGCGCGACACAGCACCTGATGATTTCTTGCTAACCCCGATAATCACGCTTCCCGATTCCATCGATTCTGGATGGAGCAGCCACAGCATCTCATTCACTGGAATTGCAATAGCATCGCCTGACCTCAGTCCTGAAATCGGAATATCAATATCGCCCTCATCTGAAATTCGTTGTGATTCCGATTACTCTTTCGTACTGGATAGGTACTACGAATCGTTTTCCGTTGAACAAAACATTGAGTGGATGGATACGCACAACGAAGTCGGACTATTCTCATTGAATATTGACTCAAATGAGTATGATGATGAATGGTACGACATCTATGTGTTTTCAGCGACCCATCTTTCGCAACCAAGCAATACCTTCTCATTCGAATGCTTTAGTACACGAGTTGATAATACTGCACCAATTGCAATTATCACTGGACCACCAACTGCAATAGAGGGGTCAGGAAAATTGGTTTACGATGGCAGCAATACTACTGACGATATCTGGGGGATCTCTGGTATGGCATATATCTGGTCCGTAAAGGAGATTACATCCTCAGGCAACATCCCTGTGACGTATTCCATCGAGCAGACGCCCAGGGTGATTTCACTCAGCTCAGAATACTCAGGCATATTCGAAATATCCCTTACTGCTGTGGATCAAGCCGGCAATAGTGCAACATTCACTAAATCTTTGGAAATTTCAAACATTGCCCCAATTGTTCGATTGGAGATCGGTGGCTCGCCGGTTGAAGATGGTGATGAATTGACTATCAATAGGGGAGCGTCGATTTCTGTTGATGCTACAGGAACTACGGATACTCCGAACGACATCAGTTCTCTGAGATATATATGGAGGATGGACAATATTCCGATGTATGAGGGAATACAGCGAGAGATATCTTGGCCCGATGACAATATATCCAGTTTTCATCTTTCATTGGAGGTGATTGATGACGATTTAGAATCAAATATGTTGACTATTCATATCTCAGATGGCGATGATGGGCTGACAATTCCTAGTTCTCTAATTGTTCTCTTAGGTTCAGGGTCTTTCCTAGCATATGCAATCAACAATAGGCGCAAGAGTATCGACATAGAGGAAGACATTCCAAAATGGGTATGATATCAAAGAAGAAATAGGACCGTGATTTCGGTTTACACATGTCAGCACTGCCATTCACATCTTCTGAGTACCTGAAGAGACAAGAAATCGTACTCGATGGCATGCCAGATAATTCCGTATTGGTCATTCCTACAAACAGGAAGGCGGTCCGTTCAAATGATGTAAACTATCCATTCAGGCCAAGTTCCTACATCATGTATCTGTGTGGGTGGACCGAGCCAGACGGGATATTTTTGGCTCGCAAGTCATCTAGTAAGATTTCGACTGTATTATTTGTCAAACCAAGAGAAACGAAGTCTGAGATTTGGGAAGGTATTCGTGTCGGACTTGAGGGAGCTTTGGATGGCTGGCCAATAGATATAGCAGCCTCGATAGATGATCTTAATGCTGAACTAGCCCCGTTACTCGATGGATGCAATCAGATATTCTCAATAAACGGACAAAACAATGAGCTTGATAGTATACTAAATGAGCACTCAACTGTTTCTGATGCTCGAATCCTCGTAGATAAGCACAGAGTAATAAAATCAGATAGGGAAATTGAGATAATGACCGAAGCCTCGGCCATTGCTTCGGAGGCTCACATTCGGGCAATTGGACATTCATTTCCTGGTATCGGGGAATGGCAGATACAATCAATAATTGAGAGTCACTTTACCCATTCCGAGAGTCAGTGGAGCTACCCATCTATTGTGGGTGGTGGTGATAATGCGACTATACTGCACTACAAGGAGAATAATTGTAAAATTGATGATGGTGAAATGGTTCTGGTTGACGCAGGTTGCGAAGTTCATGGATATGCTTCTGACATCACTAGGACTTGGCCAGTCAATGGTAAGTTCTCCGAAGCTCAAAGAGAAATTTACGAACTAGTTCTAAAGGCCGAATTAGCAGGAATTGAAGCATGCCAACCAGGAGCACCCTGGCTTTCCATGCATCGAGCCACGTCTCTAGTGCTCGCTGAGGGACTAATTGAATTAGGAATTTTAGATTGCACGATTCAGGAAGCTATCGGTGAAGGCAATGATTTCAATGGGCCATATAGGGACTTTTTCATGCATGGGACTGGGCATTTCCTAGGATTGGACGTACATGATGTGGGTGGCGGTAGACAGGGGGATGATGACCCTGGCCCTGAATTGCGTCATGGCATGGTGGTAACAGTTGAGCCGGGTTTATATTTCGGAAGTTGGAGAACCGATGTCAACATTCCATCTAGATATGCTGGGATCGGAGTACGAATCGAAGATGATGTTTTGATTACAGATTCTGGTCCTGTTGTTCTTTCTGCCGGCTGCCCCAAGGAAATAGAAGAAATAGAGGCCTTGGTAGGTAAATTGAGGTGAAATATTGTCTAAATGGCACGAAATTCTCGAGTTTCAGAATTCTAGAAATCCTCCTCGTTTGGATAAATCCGAAGCCGAAGAGTTGTATATGAATGCAGATTTCAATGATTTGCTATATGTAGCTCACGAGAGGAGGAATCTAAAACTTCCAGGAAACTCCGTTACATACTTGGTAGATCGGAATATCAATTACACCAATGTGTGCACAATAAACTGCCAGTTTTGCTCATTCTACAGGCCCCCCGGACACATTGAAACATACACTCAGACATTTGAGCAAATCAGTAGCAAGGTAAGGGAATTGGAGGATATAGGTGGCTCTAGAATCCTGATGCAAGGAGGCGTCAATCCAGATTTAGACCTAGATTGGTACATAGGCCTGCTCACTGCACTCAAGAAACGTCATCCATCAATATCTCTGGACTGCTTCTCACCAATCGAAATCGAAGGAATTGCCAACGTAGTAGGAAAATCCACGAGGGAGGTTCTTGTCGAGTTAAAGCGAGCCGGATTACATGGACTGCCAGGTGGTGGGGCCGAGATGCTTGTTGATGAAATTCGCACTGGCGTATCCCCTCAGAAGGGGGCATCTGAAAATTGGCTAAGAGTAATGAGCGAAGCTCAGGAACTAGGCCTTGTAACTTCAGCAACGAATGTGATAGGATTAGGTGAGTCAATAGGGGATAGGGTCGAGCATCTTGATAAAATCAGAAATTTACAAGATAGTGCGTGCTCTTCTGGCCTTCCCGGCTTCACCTCATTCATCTCATGGCCAGTAATGCTGGAAAACAACAGTCTAGGACGCGGAAACAGGGGCCACAACAGATATTCCTTGGGAGCTAATTCAACGGAATACCTCAGGCATGTGGCAGTATCTCGCCTATATCTTGACAACATCGATCATATCCAGGCTTCTTGGCCTACAATGGGGATGGAAGTGGCACAATTGGCTTTGTTTGCAGGTGCGGATGATGCGGGTTCGACAATGATGGAAGAAAATGTTGTTTCGGCTTCTGGCACCACAAAGACTGGGGCCTCAATTGATGAGCTTAGAACGATGATAGCATCTGCTGGATTCATTCCTGTTCAAAGGGACTCTGAATACAACACAATCTACGAATTACCAGAGCCCGAACTCAGAAATTAGCCAGTTCGGCCCTGCCGCTCCTAGTTGGAGCGGGGCTCAATACTGTTTTCGCATCTCTTTGCTTGATAATAACAGGCTCTACCCATTTAATCAGATTACCATCACTATCTGAAAACTCAAGCATAACCTCCCAATGTACAGCAATTAGAGATGAATATATTGAACCCGGCCAATTTTCAGGGCAATCCAGTATGAGTTTTTTTGGGTCCGCTGAATATTCGCACCACCTACCGGAGCTCATAATTCTCATTGGTTCAAGAACTGCTGCTCTTGTATTAGGCACTACCATGGGTGTCGATTCCCCGACCCCAGTACCATCATAATCTCCAGACGCGACTCTCTTCTGTGTGAGTTTTGTTGACATGCCGGGTGAAGGCTGGCGGCCCTCTGACCTCCTTAGGACTGCGAGTACTGACCTTCGTTCGGGCACTGCTATCCCGACCTGTACCCTTGAACGAACTAGCCTCAATCCTTCAAAACTTTCAGCCGCAGAAACCTCCACAGAATTAAGGTTCACTTCGACACTGAAATCTGGCCTATTCCTGCCTGCTCTAATCAATGCCTTCTGCCTAGATAGGTCTCTGAGATTCGCAATCATTCTGAATAGCAATGGCATGAGGAATACAGGAAAGGCGAACATCAGTAGTTTTGGGTATTCTAGGGGACCCAATCTGAAGGAGCCTGCAATGGAATTTGTCAGGATTCCCCATTCCACCAGACCAGGCTCAATCGCATGAATAAACAATGAAAGTATTAGGAGAATTACAGTTGGTGCAATCAACTTTCTAGAAATGTTATGTAAAGGATCTGGATCGATATACCAACCAATCCTAGAACGGCGAATGAAGTTTGGAATGTCTATCCCAACCGAAGAGTCAACCCTGCTTATTCCAGCATCATCGTCACTGTAGCCCCTCCATTCAACAATCCAATCGTCCTCAGCGCCAATGATGAATTCTGGATTGGGAATTTCCCCCATTTCTACTACTGCCTCTACGATTGGCACTGCCGAGGGCTCCATGTGTCTATGTTCGAATGGCGGATACCTTACCCTTTGAACCGCCAAAGACATGTTTATCCCCATAGGATTGCTTTTGCCGCCCTGCTTGCAAGTCGCCTGAATTCAGGAACCTCCTTTAGCATGGCTATTCCAAGTGGTATGGGATTCTCAATTTCACCGACTTCGTTAATTAATTCGGTAACGTCTGGTCTAGCCCATACAGAAAAAATACCTTCTAATTCATCATCGGACATCTCTGTCAGGAATGCGTCTCTGAGTGCCTTCTTCCTTCTTTGTTTTCTGCGCATATCATTCATAATTGAATTGACGCGCTTCATTTGCCTGCCCCCAAGGGCATTTGATGTGATGTAACCGCTAATCATGGGCACTACTAGCTCGACTTGTTCGAATCCAGGGCCAATCCCCCCTCCGGTGGTCGGTTTACAGACGCCGGCTGCATCACCGAGCAAAACCACCCTCGGTAAAGCAATCTTGCTAACAATTCCACTCGGAACAGGCCCGCAATACCTTCCTATCTCAGTACAGTTATGAAATCGGGAATTTAGTAATCTATTCGATAGTAGGTAATTCAAGTAGTCTTCTGAAGACCGGCCGTCCATACGTTTAGCAACGGTCCATGTGCCAATTCTTGTGGTGCTTCCTGATGGTATTGCCCACGAGAAAAATCCTGGCGCAATACTACTTCCAGTATACATGTCCAACATCCCCTCATCACCATCGTAACCAGTGACCTCAATCTGAAAACCAATCATCATTTCTTTCGGCCTACCCATTTTGAAGTGCCTCCTTACCCACGAATGCGCCCCATCGGCCCCACAAAGTAACTTACATTTTGCATGCCTCAAACCTTCATTCGTCTCAATGTCGATCTCAACGTATTCATCGTATACTTCCGCTGCCACGACCTTGCTCGAAAGGGCCAAATCAGTACCTGTACGAATGGCCTGAGCAACAACTCCTTCGTCGAAAATCTTCCTACATACAGAAAATGTCCTAATTCTAGATGGGTTGCCAATGGAAACGGGATTTCCCAGTGGGCTGTGGATGTTTGCTCCCCATATCGATGTTAGGACAGATGTTTCAAGACCGACCATTTCCATTGCCTTTGGATTAACTAATCCAGCGCATTGGAATGGCCTCCCAATTTCCGGGTGCTCCTCAATAAGAAGTACACTGTGGCCATGTTCATTTAGTCTACGTGCTAGGTAGCCACCGACTGGCCCGGCCCCCACAACGGCAACGTCATACATGTCCATACACTACTGTAGAGGCCCGACTACAACTAATTTTTTCTTCGGGGTTTGGATTTTATTCGCTTTTTTAGCTTAGAGATTAGCTCGCTAGCATCCGATTTGCTGATGGTTTCTATGGTCTCTGCTCTGACAATTTCCATTGATTGCTCCACGGAAATACCAACGTCGGATGCCATTGACTGAATTGTAGCAATTTGCTTTTCAGTTGCAGGGGATGAATTATCTAAATCTATCAATTTCGAAATTATCTCGCTAGCAGAACCATTACGACCGCCAGTAAGCTCTTCAACGTCAGAGATGTCATTCTCGTTGAGGAACTCGTTTAGTTTGATTCCCAATTTATCGACTAGCCTAATTATCAGAGAAATCTGCTTTTCGCTGGGTGGCATACTTGCACCTTCAGTATTACTGATTAGCTCAATTGCATGCTTTGCCTCTTCGCCGCTCATATCTGCTGGCTCCTTTCCACCGAGAATGACCATCCTATCTTCGTCATTCATCCTACTAGTGACGCTTTTCAGATAGTCTATCTGCCTCAATGTAGGCTTCTCCCTCCTTTTCTCCAATGCCATATTGTGAGTCTCAGAAAACACCACCACGAACTCCTCCCATGTTTCAGAGGGATCATTATTTCCAATTTCTATTTGATCCAATTTTTGCTCCATTATGGCAGTAAACTCCGTCGAGAATATCCCATCACCATAGTCCGTTTGATTGTCGTAGAATGGAGCAACATCTACCCATAGGGTCCGGCCATTATCAGTGGGAATCAATGTGCTCCCGTCTTTTTCGATATATCCCCGATCAACTAGTTTTGATACTGTGGAAACGTATGTCGAAGGCCTCCCTATTGCTGCCTTTTTCATTTTTTGAATTATGGAGCTTTCAGTAAGCCTGCGAGGTGGCTTAGTCTCATCGGAAATTAACTCTGGGTCATCAGAAATTTTCCAGAATTTTCCTGTATCAAAACCTATGTCAGGTGGTTCCGTTGTGACATTTCCGACCGCCCACTTGAATACTTCCTCCCAACCCGAATGTGTCCTCCAACTGGATGTACCGTGTATGGGCAAATCCATCTCCGGACATTTGAAAATCAAACTACGCCTCTCTCTGATTGACTTTGACATCTGACTTGCGGCAAATCTTGACCATATCAATCTGTACAATGCATTGAGGTCTTTATCCTCTGAAATGTCAGATACTGTTGGATCTGTTGGCCTAATAGCCTCGTGAGCATCCTGGACGTTTGAGCTCTTTGATGACGAATCGCCCATACCAGGGCCTAGGTACTCTTTTCCAAATCGCTTCTCGATTAGCTTCCTCACTGCTGCCCTGGATGATTCAGTAGTCCTAGTCGAATCAGTACGAATGTATGTCACATATCCAGATTGGTATAGTTGCGAAGCGATATTGCTAGTTCTGGAAATTGACCAACCGAGCCTTGAGCTCGCTGACTGCAACATTGAGTCTGTAGTGAATGGAGGCTTTGGACTCCTGCCAACCTGGCTTTCCTTGACATTTTCTAACATGACCTTCCGTTCATGATTTAGAGAATTTACAGTTTCCTTTGCCAACTCAGAATTGAATGTCCGGTCAGGATAGTGCTTACCGTCATCATCTCTCCAAGCATCATTGTCATCGGGCTCATGGAATCTGACTTTCATCTCAACTCCATTTGATTGGGCAACAACTGAATGAAACTCAATGGGGACGTGGGCTTCCCTCTCCAATTCCCTATCGACAATGTAACCAAGGGTCGGCGTCTGAACCCGTCCCATCGACTTTAATTTCCATGAGCGTGAGAATTTTGAGCATCGAAACCCCACTAGCCTATCCATGAATCGGCGAACCATTGCAGCCTCGACTAGTTGCATATCAAGGCCGCGAGGGTTAGCAATTGACTCCAAGACCGCTTCTTTAGTAATTTCATTGAAGGCGATTCTATTTACGGTTTTGAAATCAGATAGAATTTCACTAAGCCTCCAAGCTATGAACTCGCCCTCCCTATCCGGATCAGTTGCAATGTATACTTCATCAACTCCCGAACTCACTGCTTTTCGCACTATCTTGGAAACGACTTGCTCTGCTTTGTCAGTCCAGCTCCACGGTGGTTTCGGAAGATGACCGGGTTTTGATGCCCAACGCGCCTTCGAACTATCCTTGGACCCTCTAGAAGGGAGATCCTGGACATGCCCATTACAAGCCTCAACTATCCACCCTCTTCCTAGGTATTTCTTAATGGTCTTAGCCTTGGCTCCCGACTCTAGAATAACAAGCTTCAACTAATCACCAAGGAATTTCGGGCGTTACAGGCCATGTATAAACATGAGCAAGAGGATTAGCAACCAACGCGCGCGCGCGGGCACTCGCGCGTGAGGCCGTTACCTATTGTGGGCACTTCGATTGGCTCCTTCATTCCACAAATTCTGAAATTTCTTGTCTATGCATCCCTCGCAACCTGGGTATCCTGCTTCGCTGAATTCTCTTGTCAATTTCAATAGTGTAACCCTCAGTTGGGAAGCTTCAATATAGCTGCCATGTGGATCTGAGTAATCAACTGGAATCCATAATACATCACGTGCATCCGGACATTCTGGGCCAATTTCGCAGAACGTTCCATCGGGGCCCGTCAAGACTAGATTCTCGGATTGTGAATTTTCAGAAATATTGGAAACAACCACAGTCGGGACCTCGTCCTGAATTTGCATGATTGCATCCAATATTACCGATGATGAATGATCTTGTTTAGTGAGTTCAGTAGTCGATTTTGAATGCCTGACATTTATTATTCCGGCTACCAGAGTCAATTTTGCCAACTCAGCAATTGCTCGTTCGACCGTATATTTACCCATCGTCACGTTTTCATGCGCAACGATTGAAGAATATGGGCCTTTACCCGACACAATGGGACTGGCATGGTGGACATTTGCTAACCCAGCTCTCAGGATGGTCGATTCGGAGACTGCACACTCGCTATCAATTCGGGCATTGAGGGGGATAGGAGAATCACAGACCGGTCAGTATGTATTGAACGGCTTGTACAAGTCCCCAGAATTGCCAATAGAGGTTTTCGATAGGCTATTCCATCACCCATTAGGTTTGGCTGCGGGTTTCGACAAGGGTGCCGAAGCATTGCTCGCGTGGCCCGCAATTGGATTTTCTTGGTCCGAATATGGTGGCATTACACGTTACCCTCAAGATGGCAATCCAAAACCAAGAATGTTCAGGGCGAATAAGCATAGGGCCCTGATTAATCGAATGGGATTCAATAATCCTGGGGCCTCGGAAGTTCGTGACCGACTAATTGCTAGGAAGAGCTCTGATAAGTGGCCTAAAACACCAGTTGCTGCAAATATAGGTCGTTCTAAGAAAGTCCCCAATGAGCATGCTGCAGATGATTATTCCTCTTCATTGGACATCTTGTGGGACTATGCAGATATGTTCGTCATGAATATTTCATCCCCCAATACGCCCGGTCTCAGGGAATTGCAGGTCGAAGATAATCTACGTCAAATTCTATCTGCATGCAATGAAATCCGCACGAAAAAAGATGTTGAAAAACCGATCCTTCTCAAACTCTCTCCAGATTCAACCGAAGAGCAGATTTCAGATGTTATTAGCACATCAATAGATCTTGGAATAAATGGATTCGTTGCAACTAACACCACCATCAAGCGACCAATTCCCCGAGGTACAAATGCCCGGAAGGCGTTCTCCAATGATGGCGGGCTATCCGGAAGGCCATTGCACTCTAGAGCACTAGAAGTAATCAGCCATACATTTGAGGAAACCAATGGGAAATTTCCCATTGTTGGAGTTGGCGGAATTGACTCTAGCAGCTCTGCATGGGAGGCAGTAATTTCTGGGGCATCTCTCTTGCAATTGTATTCGGCACTAGTATTCAATGGGCCATCTGTTGTTTCAAGCATTGTCAAAGGCCTCAGGAGCAGAGTCAAAGAGTCCGGATTTTCTAGCATCGCCGAAGCTGTAGGATACAAACACATTTAGAGCAGCCCCATGAGAAAGCAGCATGGCCGGCACTAGGGCATCTAGGCTTACTTTCGTCTTTGTTTCGACATTAGCAATCTTGGCACTGATGATGATTGGAATTGATCCCCAGGTACAGCATTCAGTTGACGAGATTATGTCCGAGCCTGAGAAACACTCATCAGATAGCGTATTTGTTAGGGGCATAGTAGTTAACGAAACAATCGATTTTTCCACGATGACCTTCACATTGGGTGGTTCAGAATCTACCATAGGTGTGGACTTTGCTAATACGGCCGTTCCTGATGGGTTTGATTCTGGGAGGACGGTAGCAGTCAGAGGGCACCTCACTCAGTCCTCTTGGGGTTGGACGATATCTGCTACGGAGATTCAGACTGGATGCCCTTCGAAGTATGAATCGTAGATTCGGTCATGTTCATAGGTGACAGCATCACGCTCATGACGGGCTAGGGGGGGAGTTGACGTGCTCTATTTTTCACAAATCGTCGAAAATGGTGACCCGAAGTCCGAGGGCGGCGCAGACGAGCCATTGGGAACGTTCCGATTGACGTCGATATCTCGCCCCCAAGAGATCCAGGTTGGCATTAGCCGGTTCCGTAGGGAATCGGCGAACGTCTCACACCCGGGAACCAGGTCAGGCGCGGAAGCGAGCAGCCCGACCGGGGATGCTGGATGCCTTGGGATAGCGGGATGGAGGAGATCGGTTTCTAATTCCCCTTGGTGACGAGCGTCCACCGAGGACGTGCCCACTATGGGATTTCTATTTATCACTGCTAAGTAAATTTTCCACTAGTTCTTCTGTGATTCCGAAGAATTTTTTCTCCGAACAACGAATTAGAAGCTCTTTCCAACCTGAGTGGCCCTTAAGTGCAATACTTGTCAGTTGTCTCCCTCTTTCCAAATCTCCCTTATTTGCTAGGTTTATTCCAGTCCAGAAGGCGATTTCGGGATATTCCATAGCCTGCGACATGCCCAATTCAAATTGATACCCATTTTTTTGAAAGTCTGAATATATTGAGCTCACTTCCAGCAATCTTTCGAGTTCTTGGAGAGGATGGGGGTGGTCATCTACATTGACGTCAACAAGTACTCCTTCCCACTCTTTTTCCATTTTTTCAGAATTTACAACAAGAATTCTGCCTGATTGCATTCCACGTAAGTCCCCCCCTGCGTTTTGCCCTGCCAATAATGCAGAATGAAGTCTCTCAGCTAGGTTCCCATTAGAGTTTTGAAAGGAATCGGCCATTTCTTGAGGTACGGTGTCATTCCACATCAGGTTCGCCTGACAAGAGAATCCATCTCCAATTATATGGCCAGATGATTCTATTGTCACTGAGCCCGTGTGAGCAGCTACGCTCCCTGATGAGTCAATCATTGCAACTTGTCGAATTTCTGATTCTGGGTCCTTTTTTAGCCGTTCTTCGAGCGCCTCAGATGCTGAGAGGCCCTCACTCATTAATTTCAGGCCTAGTGGGCCATGATCAATTAATGCCATCGCTTGAGTCACTACTGCTCCTACTCCAGCCAATGCCCAGCAAGCACCGCCTGCCGCATAGAAGTGGGACTGTATTCCTACGCCGAATTGACCGGTGTCAGAGCATTTTGCAATAATTGAATAGGTCATCTAATTCCTCAAAAAGAA
>CEOQ01298067.1_pt1 | contig 15975 bp, 16 predicted proteins | sample 361351 | NCBI WGS metagenome assembly CEOQ01 (sample SAMEA2619907, study PRJEB7988) | marine metagenome | biome: marine biome (ENVO:00000447); feature: deep chlorophyll maximum layer (ENVO:xxxxxxxx); material: "saline water (ENVO:00002010), including plankton (ENVO:xxxxxxxx)" | depth 60 m | reverse complement strand
TTCGTATTATGCTATTTGGAGATAAAGAGACAATCGAAGAAGAGCTCGAAAAATACGAGAAAACCTGGCCAGTCGAGCGCCTTAGCATTAGCCATGCTCCAGAGAAAGTTTTAGTGGAAGACTCGCCTGCCAAAGTTCTAAGAAGGAAACCAAAGTCTTCTATAGTAGTAGGTTTAAAGACTCTCAAAATTGGTGAATTGGACGCATTCATTAGCGCTGGGTCTACTGGTGCCGTGATGGCCGGGGCGTTGTTGACATTACGCCCACTGAAAGGTGTTGATCGTCCTTGCATAGGTACTGTTGTCCCTACTGCTAAGGGTCCCCTCTTACTCTTGGATGCGGGAGCCAATGTTGATTGTAAGCCCCACCAAATGACGCAGTTTGCTGGATTAGGAAAAGTATACGCTCAGGATTTGATGGGAATCGAAAATCCAAAAATTGGATTACTGAATATCGGCGAGGAGCCAGAAAAAGGAAATGAGGTTTCCCTAGCGACTTTTCAGGCTTTGAAGGCTAGCCACTTGAATTTCGTAGGAAATATCGAAGGTGGATCTATACTAGACGGGTCTTGTGATGTTCTAGTGTGCGATGGCTTTGTCGGTAATGTGGTTTTAAAATTCTACGAATCTGTTGCCAATTTCATAAGTAATCTATTCAAGGAAAAGCTTGGCGAAGAATCAAGATCAACAGATCTGAAGGAGATATTTAGAGTTTTAGACTATACGGAAACGGGTGGTGCCCCCTTATTGGGGGTTAACGGGGTGGTTGTTATTTGCCATGGAGGGTCTCCCCCGAAGGCAATCCGCAATGCAATCGGTGTTGCTGAAAAGGCTGTAAAATCTAAAATGGTTTCACATTTTGTAGAGGAAATAGATTCTTTTAGCGAAAAGGGAATGTTTCTTTGAAGAAAACTATACCTTTTGTAGAGATCGTCTCGACCGGTCGATTCCTACCTCCTTCCGTAACAACCAATGCAGATTTGGAATCTATTGTTGATACTTCTGACGAATGGATTACCACGAGAACAGGGATCAAAGAAAGGCGTTTGGCTGGAAATGAAATCAGTGCCGCTCAAATGGGAGCTAAGGCTGGGGTAGATGCTCTCGATAAATCGGACTTAAACGCTTTGGATATTGATTTGATTATAGTGTCTACAGCCACCCCCGACCGACTTCTTCCTTCAATGGCATGCGATGTTCAGGCACTGATCGGAGCTGTTAACGCAGTGGCTTTTGATGTTGGAGGGGCGTGCTCTGGTTTCCTGTATGGATTAACTGTGGCTGAGGGACATATAGCCACTGGTCATGCCACAAATGTATTGGTTATCGCAGCTGAAAAAATGAGCTCGATACTGGACTGGAACGACCGCTCCACTTGTGTCCTTTTTGGTGATGGGGCGGGGGCATGTATCGTTCGGGGCTCTGCAGGGAGCCGCGGTATTATTGGAACCCACCATGGCTCAGATGGTAATTTAGCAGAATTGTTACATAGGCCCCCCGGAGGCCTTGTTCAAATGTCCGGTCAGGAGGTTTATAGAAATGCCGTTCGTTCAATGGCTCTAGCATCAGAGCGAGCATTGGAAGATGCTGGAATGAAAGCGGAAGAAATTGATTTACTGATCCCTCATCAAGCTAACGTGCGCATTATAGAGTCTACGGCCCGTTATTCTGGGATACCAATGGATAAGGTGTTTGTGAATGTGGATCGATATGGCAATATGAGTTCAGCTACAATTCCAGTGGCTATGGATGAGGCAATAGAGCAGGGAGTGTTAGAGGAAGGAATGAATGTTCTAACAGTTGCATTCGGGGCAGGTTTTGCTTGGGGCGCTTTGGCAATAAAGTGGTAAATGAGATTAAAGGGAGTTCTATAGTTTAATATGTCTTTAGGTCTATTGTTTCCTGGTCAAGGCTCTCAATACGTTGGCATGGGTCAAGAGTTAGCTGTTTCATATGACTCTGCTGCACGAATATTTGAAGAAGCGGACGAAATTTTGGGTTTCAATCTATCTAGGTTGATGTGGGAAGGATCAGAATCAGATCTCCAGGAGACGAAATACGCACAGCCAGCCATTCTGACCCATTCCATTGCCTCATTGGCGGTCCTGAATGAACGGTACGGCAACTCATTGAAAAAGGTTGCTATGGCTGCTGGACATTCGCTTGGAGAATTCTCCGCCCATGTATCAGCTGGATCTCTGAGCTTTGCGGAAGCCCTGAAAGCGGTGCAATTGCGGGCAGATCTAATGCATACAGCGTGTTCGCAACAGGAAGGAGCTATGGCCGCCATCATTGGGCTAGGAGATTCAGAACTACAGTCAGTTTGTGACTCTGTAACAGAACCGAACAATCGATGTTCACCAGCTAATTTCAATTCTCCCGTGCAAATTGTAATCAGTGGTGACCTTAGAGCTGTTAAATCGGTCATGGAAATAGCCCTGCAGAAAGGCGCAAAGAGAGCTGTACAGCTAAATGTGGCCGGTGCATTTCATTCGCATTTGATGAAGTCAGCCAACAAACCGTTTTCTGATTGTATGAGATCTATAGATTTTAAACCATCGCAATTCCCAGTCATTTCTAATGTGACTGGATCTGAAAGCGGTCCGCCTTCGGGTGTTGGAGAATTACTCGTCAAGCAATTGACGAGCCCGGTATTGTGGGCATCTTCCATTAGATATATGGTCCACCGAGGAATCTCTAGATGTATAGAGATAGGTCCAGGAACTGTACTTAGAGGGTTGAATCGGAGAATTACAAGAGATATAGATTGTAAGTCAGTAGGGAAACCACAAGATCTTGATCAACTGGTTGATTTCTTGGAGATATCCGCAGAGTAGGAATAAACCATGACAAATGAACTTCAAGACAAAGTCGCCTTAGTAACTGGAGGCTCGAGGGGAATTGGGCTAGCAATTGCCAAGGAATTGGCTCTGGCCGGAGCTAGAGTTGCCGTGGTGGCAAGACATCAGGAGGGTGCAGTCAAAGCCGCTACCCAGTTGCATGGCACTGGCCATGAAGGTTTTGGCTGCGATGTGAGTTCTAAGAGTGATGTAGATGGGCTAACTAAAACTGTCACCGAAGGCCTAGGGGTGGTTCAGATACTGGTCAATAATGCTGGCATAGCAAGAGATAACATCTTCATCCGAATGACTAAAGAACAATGGGATGAGGTACTGGACATAAATCTGACTGGAGTTTTCAATGTTACTAAAGCTTTCGCCCGGAAGATGCTGAAAACTAAAGATGCAAGTATACTGAATATCAGTTCAGTAGTTGGCTTAACTGGGAATGCTGGTCAGGCCAACTATTCAGCGTCCAAGGCAGGGCTGATCGGGTTAACTAAAAGTTTAGCCAAGGAACTAGCTTCGAGGAACGTTAGATGCAATGCAATCACCCCAGGTTTTATTGAGAGTGATATGACCGATGTGCTACCTGACTCAGTCACTAATGACTTGAGTTCAAAGATTCCTCTTGGTTATTTTGGAGCACCAAGTGATGTAGCAGGACTAGCGCGCTTCTTGTCTGGACCATATGCTCGCTACATTACAGGTCAAGTTATTTCAGTTGACGGTGGGCTGGCCATGCATTGAACATATGACGGGTCAATATTGTGAATGAAATGAACATCAAAACTCTGGAGGAATGATGGCAGAGGAAATCGCCAGTAAAGTAAAAGAGATCATCATTGAGGAACTTGGGGTAGATGCAGAAAAGGTAACGGATCAAGCTTCTTTTATCGACGATCTGGGTGCCGACTCCCTAGATACGGTGGAGCTAGTGATGGCATTTGAAGAAGAATTTGATCTTGAGATACCTGACGAAGATGCCGAAAAAATGCGTACAGTAGCGGATGTTGTTAGCTATGTCAGCGCTGCTACTAATTCATAGGCATTCATGTACACACTCTATTGTTAGGTAACATTCGGTCCAATGAGAAAGTCTTCACGGGTTGTGATCACGGGTTTGGGTGCAGTTACACCGCTCGGCAATGATGTTGCTAGCACTTGGCGGCGTCTTAAGAGTGGGGAGAGCGGAGCTGGGGTTATCACAAGATTCGATCATAACGAAGAATTTCCGACTAGGATTGCGTGTGAAATAAAAGATTTTGACCCACTCACTTTTCTTGAGAAAAAAGAAGCGCGTCGTTTTGATAGGTTCACTCAATATGCATTGAAAGCATCAGACGAAGCTATCACTCATTCTGGCTTAGAGGATGGCTTTGATTTTCTCAAACCAGAGCGTTTCGGTGTGATTTTCGGAAGCGGGATAGGCGGGATAACTACTCTGGAGGATCAACACGATATCCTAAGAGAAAAGGGGCCTCGATTTGTCAGCCCTTTTTTCATTCCCATGTTCATTCCAGATATAGCAGCGGGGCTCATTTCAATCAGGGCAGGTGCTAAGGGGCCTAATTATGCAACAGTGTCCGCTTGTGCTTCAAGCGCTCACGCTATCTGTGATGCCTACAGGTATATTGCGTCAGGAGAAGCCGATGTCATGGTCGCGGGGGGTTCTGAATCGACTTTGACACCCTTGGCCGTAATGGGATTTGCTAATATGAAGGCGCTGTCACGACGTAATGAAAACCCTGAGGGAGCTTCTAGGCCATTCGATTCTGGAAGGGACGGTTTTGTGATTGGGGAAGGCGCGGGAGCTGTTTTGCTGGAGTCTCTAGACATGGCGCAAAAAAGAGGGGCAAAAATTATAGCAGAAATCGTCGGATACGGCGTTTCCGCTGATGCCCATCATATTACGCTTCCCGCTCCGGAGGGAGAGGGGGCACAGTATGCAATGCATAGAGCACTTGAGTCAGCGAATCTCCGACCACAGGACGTTGACTATATCAATGCACACGGAACGTCCACTATGGCAAATGATAGAAACGAAACGATAGCGATAAGGACTGTTTTTGGGGATTATGCTGATGAACTATTAGTTAGTTCGACAAAATCAATGACAGGGCATCTTTTGGGTGCGGCTGGAGGTGTAGAGACAATCATTAGTGCATTGGTTTGCTCTGAAAACCTAGTCCCTCCCACAATCAACTACACGGACCCTGATCCCGATTGTGATCTTAACTATGTGCCTAACCATTTGGTAGAGAGCGAGATTTCTGTAGCACTTTCCAATTCTTTCGGGTTCGGGGGACACAACGCTTGCGTAGCACTACGAGCTTGGAATGATGAGTAAAAAAATATTTCCATCCTACCTTTTTTCCAGGAACAAATGGGAATGAAAGTCGGATTTGGTTATGACTCCCACAGATTCACGGAGAGCCGACCTCTAATATTAGGTGGTGTGGTAATTCCGGAAAACCCAGGACTTCAAGGTCATTCTGATGGAGATGCTTTATCTCACGCAATCGCTGATGCTATCCTTGGTGCGGCAGGGGCAGGGGATCTTGGAAGTTATTTTCCTTCAGAGGATCCGAAATGGAAAGATTGTGATTCCCTTTTAATACTGAAAGAAATAATCGGCATCATAGGAGACGCTGGCTTGAAGATAGGCAACGTAGATGTCACGATAGTTTGTGAAAAACCAAGAATAAGTCCCCACAGAGAGGTTATCATACAAAGCCTTTCTAGGACCATGAGAATAGAACAGAAGAGGTTGTCTATAAAAAGTAAATCGAACGATCAGATGGGCTGGATTGGTTCTGGGGTAGGCATGGCTGTGTATGCAGTCACCCTTTTAGAAACAATGTAATAGTGACAGACGCTACTAATATGAGCGAGTCAAGATGTGGCAATTGATTGCAGATCTCAAAGAAATACCTGTCGCTCTCATGTATTGCTTCCTTGGATTAGGGGCTTTCGTTGAAAACCTGTTTCCACCGATACCGGCGGATACATTTGTGCTATTAGGAGGAGCTCTAGCAACTTCAAGTGGGGTACTTAAAGTCAATTTGCTATTCCTCACCGTATGGTCCACAAACCTTATAGGCGCTGTAATTGTCTATGGCATGGGTTACAGTTACGGGCACCCATACTTCCGAGGAAAAAGAGGAGGTAAAATATTTAACAAGAAACAAACAGAAGAATTGGAAGTATTCTATCACAGAAATGGATTGGTGGCGTTGTTCTTTGCACGATTCATACCAGGTTTCAGAGTAGTGGTTCCAGTATTTGCGGGTATTGCTCGGCTAAATCCCGTGAAGGTAATAGTTGCTATTGGATCCGCCTCTGCAATTTGGTACAGCATTCTACTCTATGCTGGTATGGTCATCGGTGAAAACATGGCGGCTATCACTGGATTTCAGGACAAATTAAACTTGGCGTTAGGATTTATAGCGATACTACTGAGTGCATACGTTACATGGTGGTGGTTAGGCAGTCGGAGGAATAACGAATGATGGCGAGGCAAGCCAGTGATTTATCCAAGTGCCACGCAGATCAATTTATGGAATACCTCGGTTTTGAAAGGGGCATGTCATCTGCCACCTTATTGGCTTATCGAAGGGAGCTTGCAAGGATGATGGGTTTTCTAACGGGGCAAGGAATCTTAGATCCCCAGGGAATCACAACAGACGTATTGAGGAGTTACATCCATCACCTGGCAAAGTTGGGTCTTTCTCCAACTTCTGTTAAACGCGCCCAGTCGGCACTAAGGACCTATTTTGGTTTCTTAGAACAAGAAAAATTAATTTCGGTGAACCCGTCGCTTGATATCAGGAGTCCCAAGACCACTCGAAAGATTCCAGAATATTTGACTCAGCAAGAGGTGTTGAAGCTTCTGGAAGGCAATCCTGTCCACTCTACATTCTATTGGAGAAACCAGGCTATCCTTGAATTTCTATATGCTACCGGCGCTAGAGTCTCTGAGGTGGCATCGATCACATTGGTCAATCTTGATCTGGAGAGAGGGCTTTGCTTGGTGATGGGCAAGGGGTCCAAGGAAAGATTGGTGCCTCTGGGTGCTGAATGTTGTGTTGCTCTGCGTAGATACTTGACGGACCTGAGACCAAACTTGATAACCGATAGAATGACTGACATTGTTTTTTTGGGTCGCAGTGGAAAAGGACTGACGACTAGGTCAATTCATCAGATAGTCCAAAAAGCTGGGGAAAATGCTGGTTTAAAGAAAAAAGTAAGTCCTCATACCCTAAGACATAGTTTTGCAAGTCATCTCCTAGAGGGAGGTGCCGATCTTATAGCCGTTAAAGAACTTCTTGGACACTCTGATATCAGCACTACTCAGATCTACACCCATATCGATCGCAAGCAGATCCAAAAAATACACCGGGATCATCATCCAAGAGGAGGATGAATTTGTGCTTATTTAAAATGAAGTGAGCCTTCCTCGTTCTACCTGGATGGCTCAGTCGTTTTCAATGCGGAGAATAGTTCTGCAGGTCTTTCGGCAGATTCCAATAATTTTAGAGCTTCGGTAAGAACTGGATCTCTCTCTAGGCGCAATTCGATAGATCGTCCTGGTTGTTCCATTCTTTGAGCAATTCGGGGAAGTAATCTCCAACGTAGGTAGCTCTGTATCTCATCGCTGGCAAGTAGCTCACTTAGCTCAGATTCCTCCTCAAGTGATTCTATGAATAATTCAAAATCCATAGATGACAAAGAAGGTCGAGAGGTTTCTGTCTGTTTATGTTTCTCAGATTGTTCAAAAGCGAACTCTTCGATCCTGAGGTCAAATGGAATTTGTTTCTGGGCCATTTGAGAGAGGAAATCCCTCTCTAACGATGTTAGCGTATCATTGAGAATTGTCACGTCGGGAAAGACTCCGCCACCAGCATTAAGTGTTCTTCCTTCGGGAGTCAGGACGGTAGGAAATGTATCAGGATTCTCTGGAAGTGTCCTTCCCTGGGTGTTACGAGGTCTGTGCAGTGATCTTCCCAAGGGGGTGAACCACTCGCCTGTAGTGAGTCTCAAATGTCGGTCTTCACTTAAGCGGAAAACATTTTGGAAAACCCCTTTGCCAAATGTTCTTTCGCCCACAATTAATGCTCTGTCGTGGTCTTGAAGTGCTCCCGCTATTATTTCGGATGCGGAAGCAGAGAATCTGTCTACAAGTACTACGACGGGCTTGTTGGGGACCATGTCCATTCGACGTGCATCCCAAGATTCATCAACATTTCTTCCTGATCGCCCAGGAGTCCTACTTTCAGCGCTAGCTAGGCGTTTACCTCTGTCTAGAAAGAGGTCGGCTATTTTCAGGGATTCATCTAAATAGCCTCCAGGGTTTCCTCTCAAGTCAAGGATGACTCCACGGGCTCCACTTAATTTGGTCAAAGCCTCTTCAATTTCATCAGCTGAACCCCTCGCAACTCTATCTAAGGCTATATAGCCCTGGTTGTTGCCAATAACATCTGAGATGACTGCGCTCACATGAACGCTGTCTCGTGTGATCGTTGAAGTGACAGGTGCTCCGAGTCCCTGTCTGGCAATGGTGACGTTTACAGTTGTACCTACTTTACCTCTAATTGAGTCGGATACGTTACCTGTAGTCCATCCTTCGGTGCTGATTTCGTTAACACCAATTATCCTATCCCCAACAATTAAGCCAGATCGCTCGGCTGGAGTCGACCTGAAGACAGCGGTAATTGTGATGGATTCATTCAACTGGGTTATTTGTACTCCAATACCAGCATAATTTCCAGTATTACTCTCTTGGAACTGATCAAACTCCACGGGATTGTAAGCCTGGGCGTATGGGTCATTCAATTCCTGCAGTAGCCCTTTCACTGCCTTTTCCCAAAGGAGGGAATCAGGTATCTGTTCTAGCCCGTAGTTGCGGATGGTTTCAAAGGCACTTAGGAACGTTTGTGCCCCTGGAGACACACCTCTATTTAATCCGCCCCTGTAGTTATTTGAAGATTGACTTGCAGCAGGCTGAACTATAAGTACTGTTGTAAGGAGACAAAGAAGAATTCGCAATATCATAGAGTTGGTTTATGGTCGCTGGTTAGATTGTATTACAAAAGTAAGGAATAGGATTTTCTAAGGAACAGTGTAAATTTATCTTGTCCGAAGTTCCATTCTCCCTTCCAGGATACTTTGTTCATGACAGGACCGAAAGAGCGTAAACAGATGAAGGTAGGATTGGCTCAGGTCAAACCGATCAAGGCGGACCTATCTACAAACATAGCTAGAATCAAAATGATGATAGCTGAATCTGCTGACGACCTTGATCTAATGGTGTTTTCTGAAACTAATTTGAGTGGATATTTCCTTGAGGGTGGTGTTTCAGAGGTTGCTTTGACAGTGGATACTTTAATAGCGTCGCTGGGGCGTCCTCCAGAGAATTGTCCAGATATAGTGTTGGGATTCTACGAAGATCACTTAGATGGACCCTTCAATAGTGTGGCATATTTCGAACCAGGCCTCGAGCACTTTAATTTAAAGCATGTCCACAGAAAGCTGTTCCTACCTACTTACGGAGTGTTTGATGAGGCACGGTTTGTCCGGCCAGGAAAGGAACTGAGTTCGTTCCCCACAAAGCATGGAATGATGGGTTTATTAGTCTGTGAAGATATGTGGCACTCTCTACCCCCCACGATACTAGCTCTGCAGGGTGCCGAACTGATCATTGGGGTCAGCGCCAGCCCTGCGAGAGACTTCAAGAAGGATGGACGAGGTTTGCCAGGCAATCTAAAGAGATGGGATACATTGACTCCCTCTATCGCAATAGAACATGGCGTCTTTGTTGTGGTAAGCCAACTGGTTGGATCTGAGGCGGGAAAAATATTTCCTGGTGGTTCAATTGTTAGCTCTCCCGATGGTTCGATTATAGGCCGATCACCTTTAATGGAAGAAGGTGTAACGAGCGTCACGATTGACACTGAAGACATTTATAGAGTAAGAGCCAAGACTCCTCTGCTCTCGGACCTTCAGGGAACACTGCCAGTCCTTTGTAAGGCTCTTATGGAGGTGATTGAACCCGATTCCCAAGACGAATCGTGGATGGAGGATCATCATAGGAGCTTACCGAGATCATCAGCGACCAAGCGGCAATATGAGACCTCTGTCATTCCTGATACTGAACATATTTTCGACTTGGATCTGGAGTTAGTAGAGAAAGTGCTAGTTGAATTTGTTAGGGATGAGTTCAATCGCAATAGAGGGTTTGATAAAGCTGTTATCGGATTGTCTGGTGGTGTCGATTCCAGTGTAGCTCTCTACCTGGCTGTTTCTGCTTTGGGGCCAGAAAATGTTATTGGTATTAAAATGCCCTACGCTACCTCAAGCACTGAAAGTATAGAACATGCGGACTTAGTACTAAAAGCCACCATGGCTCAAGAAAAAATGGTTGATGTGTCCCGTCCCATAGATTCTTATATTCAAGAGTACGAAGAAGATCTAAGTCCCTTGAGAAGAGGCAACCTTGCAGCTCGATTTCGTTCACTGGTGCTCTTCGATCAATCTGCCAAGGAAAATGCATTGCCACTGGGAACAGGGAATAAATCAGAAAGATTATTGGGATATTATACCTGGCATGCAGACGATTCTCCTCCGATCAATCCCATTGGGGATCTTTACAAAACTCAAGTTTGGGAGCTTGCGCGCCATTTGGGGGTCCCCAGTGTCATTGTGGACAAACCTGCATCCGCCGATTTGGTCACAGGTGTAAATGATGAGGATGAATTGGGAATTAGTTACGAGCAGGCGGATCCAATCTTGTACTGGTTACTAGAGGGTTACAGTCCAGAGGAATTGAAGCGCAACGGATTTTCTGACACAAATGTCGATTTAGTTTGGAAGCGTCTTTCTCAAACACATTGGAAGAGAGAGCTACCAACGGTAGCAATGATGTCCTCTACCGCCATTGGTGAGTTTTATTTACGCCCCAAGGATTTCTAGTTTGCTTTTGGATACTAATAAGCTCTTTCCAGTGGAATACTTTCCTTAAAATGGAAATACAGATAAAACCAATATGATATTAGTCATTGATAATTACGACTCATTCACATTCAATCTTGTGCAGCTATTAGGTGAAACAGGCCGTCAGCTCCAAGTTTGTCGAAATGATGCATTGACATTTACGGAAGCGGAAGAATTGCGTCCCACTCATGTGGTAATATCTCCTGGTCCATGTACACCTAGCGAAGCAGGCGTAAGCACAGATCTTTTTCGTTTTCTCAACCCCAGTATTCCGATTCTCGGGGTTTGTTTAGGTCACCAAGCTTTAGGAGAAGCTTTTGGAGGCAAGACTATCAAAGCAGACAAATTGATGCATGGAAAAATCGGGATGATTCAGCATGCTGGTAAGGGCATATTTGAGGGCATTCCAAATCCTTTTGCTGCTGCGAGGTATCATTCCTTAGTCACTTCTTCTGCCGACCTTCCAGAAGATCTTATTCCGGTGGCTTGGTCCGCTGACCCGGATCCTACACAGAGAGGAGAAATACAAGCCATGCATCATATCGATAGACCACTGTGGGGTGTGCAATTTCATCCTGAATCTCTCTTTTCAGAGCATGGCAAGAAATTAATTCAAAACTTTCTTGATTTGTGAAAACGTTGCCACTCTTTCTTGGCATCTGTACCTTTCAGACCGACCGTTAAGTCCATTTAGACATTCCAACCCTAGGACATTGATAGAACAAGTTTTGGGAGTTATTCCGGCGAGACTAAACTCCTCTCGTTTACCGCGAAAACCCCTTTTGCCCCTGGCTGGGAAGCCGTTGATATACTGGGTATGGAAAAACGCGGTTAGGATGAAGGTTTTTGATAAGTTATTGATCGCTACTGACAGTGAGGAGATTGCAGAGATTTGTAGTCGATTCGGAGCTTGTGTGGAATTGACTGGTTCTGAGCACTCCTGTGGTACTGAGAGGGTTGCCGAAGTAGCAGAGAAAAAGGACTATAAAAAATACGGGTTAGTAATAAATATCCAAGGAGATCTACCTTTATTGGGAGAAAACTGCTTGGAAGGCATGCTAAATGAATTGAGAGATAAATCGTTCGATATAGTTACTTGTGGGACTAAATTTAAGAGTGAGTCAGAATGGAGAGATCTCTCGAAAGTTAAAATGAATGTAGGTTCTTCTGGATCGGTGCTGGGCTTTTCTAGGAAGGATGTTTTCGGCAGTAAACAAAAAACTCCTAGTTTGGATAATGAGGCGCAATACAGACACATAGGCGCCTACGGTTGCGTAAGGGAAGCTCTAATAGAATGGGCAGTAGCTCCTAGGGGAGCTAAGGAAAGAGAGGAAGGGCTCGAGCAATTAAGGGCGATGAACCTAGGATTGACCATGGGAGCAGTTATAGTGCCCAGCGATGCGGGCGCAGTAGATACTTTTGGAGATGTCAGCCGGATCGAAGAGAAGCTGGCAAAACTTTAAAACACCACATGAAAAATAACGAGACAACAACAAAGTATATTTTTGTAACAGGCGGCGTAGTGTCGGGTCTTGGCAAGGGCATTATCGCTGCCTCGTTAGGCAGGATCCTTAAGGAAAGAGGCCTGAGAACAACTCTGCAAAAGTTTGATCCCTATATCAATGTTGATCCTGGTACAATGTCTCCTTTTCAACACGGCGAAGTGTTCGTGACTGATGACGGCGCAGAAACAGATCTGGATTTGGGACATTATGAAAGATTTATTGACGAATCCTTGTCTCAAGCGAACAATGTGACCACTGGCCGTATCTACCAGGATGTGATCAAGAAAGAAAGAAAAGGTGACTATTTGGGATCTACCGTCCAAGTGATCCCACATGTCACTGATGAGATTAAACACCGACTAAAACATTTGGCTCCAGATTATGATGTTATAATTACGGAGATTGGCGGAACAGTAGGTGATATTGAGAGTCTACCCTTTCTAGAAGCTATAAGGCAGTTCCGACAGGATGAAGGCAGAGAGAATGTGATATTTATTCACCTAACCCTCGTTCCGTATCTGACGGCAGTAGGTGAATTAAAAACGAAACCTACTCAACATTCTGTGAGAGAGCTTATGACAATTGGCATTCAACCGGATGTGCTAGTTGCCAGATCAGAGCATCCACTAAACGAATCCCTAAGAGAAAAGATAGCTCTTTTTACGAATGTACCACCTCAAGCCGTTATCGAAGCCAGAGACGTTTCTACAATATACCAGGTGCCCTTGGAGTTAAGGGATCAGAATCTTGATGATGTGGTACTCCAAAGGTTGGGCTTAACCAGAGAACCAGCGGAGTTGCTGGAGTGGGAAAGTATGGTCAAAAGGATAATTCAGCCGAATTTGGGACAAGTTAAGATAGCGATTGTTGGCAAATATACCGAATTAGTGGATGCTTATAAGTCGATCCATCAGGCTCTAATCCACGGTGGGATTTCTAATGATGTCGGTGTTAAGATGTCCTGGATTTCAGCTGAAGACTATGAAAATGGTTCATCACTAGAGGGCTTGAAGGATTATGATGCATTATTGATACCTGGAGGTTTCGGAGAGAGAGGGGTTCCGGGGATGCTAATGGCTGTAGAGTGGGCTAGGGAAAACAAATTACCTTTCTTTGGGATCTGTCTTGGACTACAAGTCGCAATAATAGAGTACTCTCGTAATATTTGTAAATTAACAAATGCAGATTCGATGGAATTTTCGGATGACACGGATCAGCCAGTAATTTGCCTGATGGATTCCCAGCGGAATGTTACACGAAAGGGTGGCACAATGAGGCTCGGGTCTTATCCAGCCATATTGGCCAAAGATTCCAAGGTAGCGAGTATTTATTGTAATTCGGAAATTAAGGAACGACACCGTCACAGATATGAAGTAAACAATGACTTCAGAGCTTATTTAGAAGAAGCCGGCCTAAGTATGTCAGGGACTTCTCCCAATGGTGAACTAGTGGAGATGATAGAACTGAAGGATCATCCTTGGTTCGTAGCTTGCCAGTTCCACCCTGAATTGAAAAGTCGACCTACTCGCCCCCATCCACTTTTTGCATCTTTTATCGAGGCAGCTTTGAAGAGATCTAATAGATCAAAGTCCGAGTAGTACGAATATTTCTAATCTACCTTTGCTACAGGAATTCAGTGTAATAGCTGGGCCCTGTCAGCTAGAATCAAGTGAGTTGAACCTCAAGGTAGGCATCGAACTAGCAAAAATCTCAGAAGATTTGGAAATTCCTGTAGTTTTCAAGGCATCCTTTGACAAAGCAAATCGATCTAAATTGGACTCCGCTAGAGGTCCTGGTTTGAAGAAAGGACTTTCTTTGTTGTCTGAGGTCAAGAGAGAGACAGGTTTGTCTATCCTCACAGATATTCACGAACCATATCAGGCTAGAGAAGTGGCAGAGGTCGTTGATATCATACAAATACCAGCTTTTCTAGTAAGACAAACAGATTTGCTCCTGGCAGCGGGGGAAACGGGAAGGCCAGTAAATATCAAGAAATCTCAATGGATGTCTGTTCAAGAACTAAAAGGAGCCCTAGGTAAGGTCAGAGGTACTAATAACCCACAAGTTATCTTTACAGAGAGGGGCACTTTTTTCGGCTACGGTGATTTAGTTGTGGACATGCGAAATTTCCAGAGAATTAAAGATGAATTGGCCTGCCCAGTATATTTTGACGGTACACATTCAGTTCAGAAACCAGGGCAACATGTTGGTTCGACTGGGGGTGAGTCTGCCTTTACCCGTTCTTTGGTACTAGCGGCTGTTGGTGCTGGTTGTGGAGGACTATTTCTGGAAGTACATCCTAATCCGGCAAATGCTCCGTCAGATGGTATGAGTATGATGCCACTAAACGAACTGCGTAGCCTTCTAGAAAAAGTCCTTGAGCTAAGAGATGTACTGCAATGAAAGATCCACATTTGACAGCAGAGGAACGCGAGGTAGCATCAAGAATAAAACTATTGATCCTAGACGTAGATGGAGTGCTTACCGATGGTGGAATCATAGTTGGACACACATCAGACGGGAGAGATGTGGAGCTAAAGCGTTTCAATTCCCTCGATGGAATGGGATTGAAGCTAATTAAACACTGTTCTATCGAGGTAGCAATCGTGTCTGGGAGGGTATCTTCAGCGACTACATATAGAGCAAAAGAGTTAGGAATAGTTGAATGCCACCAAGAAGCGTCAGGAATAAAATTACCGATTGTGGAGCAATTATTAAAAGAAAGATCCTACGGATGGGAGTCGGTTTGCATGATAGGAGATGATTTAGTGGACCTGTCCGTGTTGGAAAGAGCTGGGTTGCCAGTAGCTGTAGCAAATGCTGTTCCAGAGGTTAAAAGTATCTGCAAGTGGATAACTGAAGTACCTGGAGGTCATGGTGCAGTGCGAGAAATCTGTGAAAAATTGATCAAAGCTAGAGGCATGTGGGACGAGATATTAAACGACTATTCCTCTAGAAAACCTTAGGATGGAATTACCCTTGGTATCACGTGGCCCTGGAAATCAATCACAAACTGCTAGAGATTACAGGATAAACATTGTAAAAATATAGATATTTATGGGGAATCACATGGATATAGGTAGAGTGAATCCTGCGAATTTGTTGGTCCTGGCTTTGTCATTGTGTTTACTGCAATGCACAGATGATCAGTCGCAGTCGACTGCTGATAAAGGTTTTGAGGATATTAAAGCTGATTATGTGATTTTTGGTCTCACTGATTACCTGACCAGAGACGGTGTCAGGGAAGCACTGGTCGAAGCAGATACTGCCTATTTCTATAGAGATTCCACCGTGGTGATACTCCAAGGCAATGTTCGGTTGTGGGCGTATAATCGTGATCTAGGGACGGAGAGGGCACGAGTTACTGCTGATAGGGGTCGTTTAGATACCGTTAATAATTCAATGATTGCCCGAGGCAATGCTATTTTGCTCGTAGAAGCGGATGGACGCCGAATTGAAAGTCCAGAATTAAGCTACTATCCTAGCAGGGACGCCATCTCCAGTGATTCGGCCACGATCTTGTATGAGGATGATATGGTAGTCGAAGGAACTGGTTTCGACGCAGATCTAAATTTTGTAAATGTTAGAATCAGGAATGGAAGGACTCGGGGTGGAGTGATACGCTAGTGGTAAAGAGCC
>CEOQ01118619.1_pt1 | contig 15978 bp, 15 predicted proteins | sample 361351 | NCBI WGS metagenome assembly CEOQ01 (sample SAMEA2619907, study PRJEB7988) | marine metagenome | biome: marine biome (ENVO:00000447); feature: deep chlorophyll maximum layer (ENVO:xxxxxxxx); material: "saline water (ENVO:00002010), including plankton (ENVO:xxxxxxxx)" | depth 60 m | reverse complement strand
TATACCTACTGTGCGGTGGGAGAACAAGGGTTTGAGCATTGGGGCGGTCGAGAACTTGGCTCGTCCGTGCATTCTTGGACCTGATACGTCTCGTGGTGTCATGCCATGGCAGCAGCCGCCCGAGAACTCACTCGCTGCTCTTGTCCACGGTATGCAGGTTTCCGACGGAGTCGAGCTGGACCTCAGACTGTCTGCGGATGGCGAATTGGTGGCATTCCACGATACAATGACTTCAGACGGCAGGTACCCTGAATGCGAGGATTCGTCCTCAATGCCTAATCACGTCTGCACCTTCGACGAGATGCTTGCTGAGCCCGGTTTCACCGAACCCTGGTTAGAAGGCAGTAGGTTCGCATGTATCGAACTCAAGACCCCTCATCCCAGCAGCGGCAAGACCGGTTGGGTGATGTCGGGCGAAGCTAGGACCGAGCACATGCGCAAGATGATCGAGTTGGTCGACGAAGCGCTGGAGCCGTTGGACATTGGGCAATCCAGCACCGTGGTCTACTCGTTTGAGCCCAAGTTACTCAAGGCGGCCAAGAGAGCAGGTAGCAACCTGCGTTTCGCAAGACTGGTGCCGTATCTCAGGCCGTGGGGTAGCAGTTCCGTGAAGCGAATTTTCGCAACTCCCTACTTCATCGCACTGTCCCTACCTAGGCTGATGCGCCTACAGCGTAACGTCGGCGCTCCGATGCTGCCTGCAGCTCTGCACTATCTCGACGGGACAAAGCGACACCTTACCATCGGCACGACAGTTGGCTTACACGGAAGGCAGTTGACGAATCTGACTCGAAAGAGAAAGGGTTTCCCAGTATTCGTCTGGCCGGCGAAACCCCGTGTGGAGCGAGCACTGTTGGACGCCGGCTTAACCGCGATTTCGGACGAGTTGTCGCCCGAAGTCACTACTTTACCTACTGGTGAAGCCAGATGGCTGAGGCCTGCCACCCAGCCATTGAATCCAGAGCATCAGAACAAGTTGGACTCTGCCGAGACTGAACATCACGCATCGGTAATTGCAGAGTTGAAAAGTGAAGTCGCGCCCTGGGTCGAGTTATCTGACTCAGAGAAGAGAGAATTTCTTGAGGACTGGAGAAAGAAGTGGCTCTGGGAGAGGGATTTCGAGACTCTAATGGCTGAGTCATCCGAATCAAGCATGCCTTGGGAAGTATCCAGAATAATCGGACACAGGGGGGCAGGGCGGACCTATGGCACGGGCTGACTACTCTAGGCGCTGATGCGGTTGCTCTCGAGGTATGTACTTCGGTCTGTAGATTGGAGTACCTCTGCCATCTCTGGCACTTCTCTCATCAAGAATCTGAACGCAGATTCCAGCCACTCGGGCCCAGCCGAAGAAAGTGGTGTAGTAGTCTGGTTTGCGGAAGCCGACCGAATGTAGCAAACTTCCGCTTGCAATGTCCACATTCGGGTACGGGTTGCTGATTTTCGGAATCTCCTTGAGGATTGGAGGGACGACTTCTCTCAAGGCTGTCACTATCTTGTAATTCTCATCCTCTGGGCAAATCTCAGAACCAAGTTCAATCAGCAGACGAGCCCTCGGATCCTCGGCCCTGAGTACTCCGTGTCCGAAGCCGTAGATTGGTCTCCTAGCTGCCAACTCGGAGCGGACGAACTCCTCAATCTCGGCTGGGTCTGAGGTTCCGATGCGCTGGACAAACTCAAGACAGGCTTGATTCGCTCGGCCATGCAGCGGGCCAGACAGTGCGTTCATCGCACTTGCAATAGATGCGTAGATTGAGGCCCGTCCCGAGGCGACCGCTTTGCCAGAGAAAGTCGAGAGGTTACCGCCTCCGTGATCCATGTGCAGGATGAAGAAGAACCTCAGTACTCGTTCCATCCTCTCGGCCTCCTCGCCCTCAACCCCCAGCATGTGTACGAAGTTCTCAACCAGTCCCAGCTCGGGCTTACGCGGTCTGAGATCCTCAGGCTTACCGCCACGCAGCAGGAACAGTCTCGCCATCAACTCGGGCATGCGGGCAATCAGATTCATCGAGTCGGACCTAGTATCTCCCGTGGAGTCAGCCGCACCTAGGGCCATTATGCCGATTGCCAACCAGTCCATCGGGTGACCACTTCCTGGTGTCAGCGACTCTAGCACCCTCAATGCCCCGGTCGGCATCTCCTCTGCACGGTGGGCGAGTTCCGCTCGGAAAGTCGCAGACTCCTCTTCGGTCGGAAGTCTCTTGTTCATCAAGAGGTAAATCACATCCTCCTCTTCCAGATTGGCGAGGTCGCCGACCGGATAGCCGACGTAATGCACGCCTTCGATAGGGTCGACGAAGGAGGTCCTGCACGTGCCCACGGGTATCCCGCGCAGACCGGTGTCTAGATGGCCCTCAGTGATGGTGAATAGTGCGTCATCGTCACCCATGTAATCGCCTAGCATTAGACCTAAACAGTAGTCAATGATAACTCTTCGGACAGTAGATTAGTGAATTGAGAGTTGGATAGTGATTAGAAATTGTACTGAATTGAAGGAAAATTCCCCCGGAATGGTGAAATCATGAGAGTTTGCAGTGATACTTGTGACCGATTGGCGCGACCGCTTGGACGAGTTGGACTCGGAGCACCGTCACATGCTCGAGGGCGGTAGTCTAAGTCAACTGTTTCTACGCTATCCACTCTATATCTCGCACCCTGTGTTCATCGGCTCGTTCTATGGCTTCCTCGTGGGACTGACATTGATTCTTCCATACGCGTATTTCGGCAGCGTTGATGACATCCCGGTGATGGATTCTATCAGGAACTGGGGTATGCAGACCCTGATGCTGATTACGCTGAGCTCGTTCCTTGGTGGTTCCTCATCGATTATCGCTTCCATCTCCAAGCGCCCTCCAATTCGGCTCGAGAATCGTAGGAGATTCCTATTTCCTTTCCCGTTCATCGGTCTAGCAATAATCTCGGTCTCGATGATGAACGAGATTCCCGATTACGCAATGTTCGCTGGTTGGGTTTGCTTCATTCTTCCAGGACCGCTCTACATTCATCTCTCCTATGCTCCGAGATGGAGAATTATAGACAGATTGGACCGCGGCTTGCAACCGTTTGAAGGAATGATCAGAACGATTGACAGTCCTGACCCGGAAGAAGTCTTGGCTACCGAGGATGGCGAGTTGGAAGAGGTAGTCGACGAGAGTTAGTCAGGCTGATGCCTCGAGGTCGTAAATCCTCTGTCTCAATGAATCTGGCATAGCTATGCTCTTGCCTGCTCCATAATCGAATACTACACCGGAAACAGTTCCAGTAGCAACCAATTCTCCACCTTTGGACTCGCTGGTAATTCGATAACTCATCTCGAAGGAGGAGTTTCCTATTCGCGTAACTGTTGTGTGTACGGTAACAGTGTCCGGGAAACCTACTGGCGAGAGGTAATCGGCTTGCAGGCCGGCAAGAATCGGGCCGATTCCTTCGGATTTGTGCAGTTCATCGAATCCGCTGGCGATGAAGTAGTGCATGCGAGCAGTCTCCATCCAAGTTAGGAACCTAGTGTGGTTTACATGATTCAGGGCGTCGAGGTCACCCCATTGTACTGGAATCTCGCACTTGATTGGCCAGCGTCCCAAATCAGACATCGCCTGGTCCTCCGGGGATGTCTTTGGCCACCAACCAATATAGAAGCAGTCCTGTAACTACTGCCATTGCTCCCTTCCAAGCACCTAGTTCGTCTGCAGGTGGCAGCAAGCCTGCTTCCTGAGCCCAAGATAGAGCTGCGAACATAATCCCAAAGGCCGAAGCCAAAAGCCAGAATATCAGCAGTCTCTCGCGTCTCTGTTGTTGCACATCTATCCCTCAAATCAGTCCTAATTCGCGGCCGCATGAATCGAACTTTTCTAAGACCTCGTCGAGATCCTCACGGGAAAGACCTGCGGATATCTGAGTCCTCACTCTCGCCTTGTCTCGCGCAACCATAGGGAATACAATCGCGCCCACCATCACGCCCTGCTCCCTGAGTCTCGAAGACAGGTCTTGAGCCAATGAGCTCTCGCCGCACATCACCGGGATAATGGGAGTCTCGCTCAATCCGGTATCGAAGCCGAGCGATTCGAGTTCACTGCGGAAGTAATCGGTGTTCTCCCACAGCCTTCGCACGTGCTGCGGTTCAGTCATCAGAACCTCCACGGCGGCCTTCTGTGCTGCTGCGACTCCTGGTGGTTGGCTTCCCGACAGTAACCAAGAGCGGCTGTGATTGAGTGCATGCGTGCGTACATCCTCTGAGCCGGCCAATATGCCGCCTTGAACTCCCAGTGCCTTCGAGTATGAGCCAATTTCGAAGGTGACTCTTCCCTGCAGGCCGAAGTGAGCCACTATACCGCGCCCCTCACCCAGAACTCCTTCGCCGTGGCAATCATCGACGAACACCATCGCATCGTGCTCCTCTGCTAGCTCGGTGATTCGGTCGAGGGGTGCTATATCGCCATCCATGCTGAACACCCCATCGGTGATGATTAGCTTCCTCTCGCTGTCCTTGTGCTGCTTGAGAGTGTCCTCAAGGGCGCCCATGTCATTGTGCTGGTAGACCGCTCTGGATGCCTTGGTCAGTCTCACACCATCGATTATTGATCCGTGATTTAGCTCGTCTGAGATAATCACATCCTCAGGACCACGCACAAGCGTTGGGATGAGGCCTACATTCGCTGTGTATCCAGCCGAGTAAATCAGTGCAGCCTCGACTTCCTTGAACTGGGCACAGAGGCGCTCAGCCTCTAGATGGAGGTCAAGGGTTCCGGCTATCGCTCTGACCGAGCCCGAGCCAGCTCCGTACTTGCGGGTAGCTTCTATCGAGGCTTCGACTACTTTGGGATGAGTTGCCAAATTGAGGTAGTTGTTGGCAGAGAGCATAATCATCTCTTGGCCATCGACAATGCAACGCGGCTCACTTGCCGACTGCAAGGCAGGGGGATTCCAATCGAGTCCTTGCGAGCGTAACTCCTCGTAACGCTCGCGCATCCACGACAAGTCGGCTGCCATGCCACGCAGAACAAGTTCAGGTTCATTGCTCCATCGGACGAAAGACCCTGCCGGTCTTGCGAGTCCTTCATTCGCTATGCCCCCTACCGAGCGGTATGGCAGTATCGCTGACCCTGCTTGGAATTGCTCAGGACGGAGGGGTACCGCACGCGGGCTGCGCGTGCTCGCATTGTATGGCTGCGCACCGCGACCATCGGCTACGCAGGCATCCTGTGGCATGCGGTATTCTGGGCGCCGATGACAGCAAGCACCTACTCGAAGCGAGTAGGTCGTTGCCCGACCAGATGAGATTGTGGGCTGAATCTCTGGATGAGGAAGGGGTTGTCAGACCGGACAGTGTGAGTTTGACCCATGTTCATCTTGGGCATGTTGATGGTCTCGGACAGTTCGGTAAGGAAGTCATGGGGGCCAGTAATCTCCCATTGTACGCTAGCAGTTCAGTCATCGCCGAGATGGATAAGCGGGAAGCAATGGAGCCTTTCAGTCCTGTTAAGGTGGTCGCGATGCAAAGTTTTGAGCCCTCACCAGGCTGCGGTTTTGAGTTGGAATTTGTCCCGGTGCCGCATCGTGATGAGTTCGCAGACACTCACGCAATCATAGTCAGGGGCCCTTCTAAGTCGGCACTGTTCCTGCCCGACCATGACAGGTGGAGTTCCACGCTCTCCGAGCACGGCGTTGAGACTATTCGCGAGTGGTTATCCGGGCTCGGGGTCGATTTTGCCCTGATTGACGGCTCGTTCTGGGACTCCAATGAGCTTCCTGGTCGAGACATGAGTGAGATTCCTCATCCTACCGTCTCAGAGAGCCTGATGCGGCTCGGCAGGAGAGAAGAAGGAGATCCGGAGATTCACTTCATACACCTCAATCACTCGAATCCGCTTCTCAAGCATGGAGGTGAGCATGAGGAGTTGACCGGGATGGGTTGGGGAGTCGGTTGGCAAGGCCAACACTTTTCGCTATAATTTCGAATCAGGAACATTATGAGCGGCCCCCCTACGCAAGGGGCGTGCATCTGTCTGGAGTGGTATCGAGCGGGCTCGGCAGGGCTCATGTCTTCATGGCCCAGCCTCACTATCAGGACCAGTTCAAGTCGATTCTGGGGGCAGGAGCTTGGCCCGGGACCCTAAACATCGAGCTGTTCGGAGACAATCTGGCAGACTACCGGAGCCTCAGAGTTCTGGCCGGCCTAGAGGAGGGGGAGAAAGCTCGGATGGCTGAGGCTCACAGAGTCCATGGCTTCGAGCGTTCTGGGAGGTCCTTCGGAGGAGCCACCGCCTTCAAGGCAGAGATAAGCCGCGGCGGTGATGAGTGGATTGGTTGCGCCATACTGATACCTGATCTGACTCGCCACACCGAGATAGCCGAGGTGATATCCTCGTCATTCCTGCGCGAAGCGTTGCCCTGTGAGGATGGTGACGAGGTCTTCATCAGGCTCGTCTGAGGAGTCCCATCCACTCTCTCTCGAGCAGAGTTGACATCTCCAGACGGGCTAGTGAAAGCCACCTAGTATGCTGCCTGACATCAGCAGGAGGGGCAGTGAGCCAACTGGTGTCTGGTAGAGAAGAATCAATGATTTCGGATGTATGGAGATTTTCGATCGACCACAACATCAGCCCCTCTGAAGGAGCGCGTCCCAGATCGATAGGCACATCGGGCCTCTCAAGGGCAGAGTGGATGTCCTCGATGCTATTCCTTCCCGAAGCCACTCCTGAAATCGCGCTAGCCATTCTGCGAACTTGATTCCAAAGGAAGGCCCGTGACTTCACCGAGATGCCGATGATTCTGCCTTCGTCAGTCGTCCATGGGATGCATTCGTCGACGGTCCTGACTGGGTCCTTTCCCTCATCAAGACGGCACAGGTTGGTGAAGTCGTGCTGTCCCTGTAGTTTCGAGCAAGCCTCGTTGAACGCATATTCATCGAGGTCTCTGGGCCAGTCGTGGGAGACCTCGGTGCGATACAGATAGTGACGGGAAGTCGAGTGTCTGATTCTCGTGTCCTCAGGGATTGCGCGGGCGCCCCAGGCAATCATCCCTATTGGCAGATTGTCATTCAGCGCCCTCAAAAGATTGGTTCTCTGAATCGACCCGGCGACCTCGCTAGGCAGGTCAATTCGAGCCAGATTCATCCTCACGCTCACACCGGCATCTGTCCGGCTCGACAACTCGAGGCAGTTCGGCCTCCACCAATTCAGTCGCTCCAGGGCTCTAGTCAGTGAGCCTTCGACAGTCCTGATGCCAGGCTGCGTCTGAGAGCCATGGAAGGAATCCCCATGGTAGCCCAAGGCGACCATAACACGGTCGCTGTCCAAGAACTCACCCCTAGTCCTCTGCTAGATACTCCGTTGCCTCCTCCGCAGAGGGGAAACCAAGTCCCAGAAGAGCGAATTCGATAGCGACTGGGACATATTGTCTAGCGAATGCATGACTCCTGTCGAAATCCGTCTTCAAGTCGACAGCGTCGATGAGCATGCGTGCGGCCTCGTACAGATGGAACGAAACGTCGACCTCATCGCTGGATGCACCGAGGTCGCGCAACTTCTGGAATTCTCGGACGGCCATAGGAATGCGGTCGAACTCCAGTAGGGCATTTGCATGTGCTGCGAGGAATTCAGCGTTATCAGGCGCTAGTGATGATGCCTTTCGGAAGTAGGCTGCAACTTGGCCCTCGTTGATGCGGTCGTTTCCATTATCGTCGATGTTACCATTCTGCTGAATCTCAAACAGAGCCGACTCAGCCCATCCATGGTAGCCTGCTGGGTCATCGGGGTTGGCCTCTACATGAGACTCAAAGATACCCATAGCCCCCATGAAATCTCCTTGCGTGATATGCTGTGCTGCTCTAGTAACCAAGTCTTCGTCGCTCATCCCATCGCCTCGGTTCTGACTTGATGGGCCGGTGGTTAAGAACGGTGCGGCGGCGCTAATGTAGAATGCCCCACGTGTGCTCGGCGTTCCCGACCATCCACCCGTAGTCATCGGCCGTCCTCAGTCCCTTCTCATCGAGTATCGATATCCTGAGGACCTCCAGTGGGTACTCGTTGTAGGTCAGGTGGCTAATCATACCCGCGCGCGTGGGCTGGTCAAAGGTCCAGCGGGCCCTGCTGACCGCTCTGACTTCGATTGATATCTGCGTGCGACCGTTCCAGATTCTGACTTTGAACATAGGAAGTGGATTTCCGTGATTATCCAAGAACTGGTCTCCTTCATCGGGCTCTAATACCTCTACCTCACATCGCTTGAAGTTCTCAGTCCTGCCTCGCCTAGCGTCGTGGAAGATTCCTGTCCCTATAGCAGGGGTTCGGAAGAAGTCCCGGCGACGCCATGGCTTGTCGTCCATCGAGAACATACCCGGAGTGATGTGCGGTCTAAACCAGTCGATGTAGGAGCCGTCATCGAAATGGAGCATTCCCCAGAACCAAGGGAAGGACGGAGCTTGGACGGAAACCTTCTGGAAGTATGCTGAGCCCTCAAACTCCTCTCCGTCCACCGTTAGTTTGAGTTTGGATCCCTGCAGTCTCAGAATATCATATCCCATGCCGAGACCATACACGTTATTCCTGTAGGTCAGGGTACTTGGTGGCCCCCACCAAGGAGTTAGTTCCGCCTCGAACGAGGTCGGAGCGCCTTCTTTGCGGGCTTCCTCATCGCTGGTCAGACAGAGCCAGAATCCCTTGTTCCCCGGCCTCATACCGAGCGAGAAGTCCTCGTCTAGAATCGGGACGATTGCTCCTGTACCCTCTCCGGACCCTTCTGCTGGCCAAAGCGGGTGCTTGTCGTTGACCAGAGCCATTCTGCATTCTCGAATCACTAGGGGCTCGAACATTTTCTCGCCATCATACCACCATGCACAGACCATGCCAGGAATAACGTGGCCTCCGTACTCATCGATTGACATTCTAGAACCGGGCTTCCACCAGTGTCCATTGACCCTGATTGCAGGCGTCTCCTTGGTCGACCACAGAATCATCAACTGGCGTGATCGTCTGGGGTCTTTTGGGTCTGGTACGAACATGATTACCCAGTACCACCACCAAGACAGCCTCGGGATAGGAGGCATCACATCGAGCCTCCACAGCAGTGAGAGGTCGCCTACGAACTTCTCCATTTCCCCCATGCAGAAGCCTCACATGATTTCGCGATTCTTGAAACTGGATTGCCCGATGGCCATCATCATTAGTGTAATCAAAATTAGTACCGTGCAACTGACCAGCAAAGCCACGGCCGGGTTCTGAGTACCCAGAGTGTGAACCGGCGGTTGCCAGAAGAAAGGCAATCCAGAATCGACCCCGAACGCGTTTGCAATCTGAGTGTACTGAAGAGTATCCGGCCAGGTCAACAGTACAACAGCGTCTATCAACTGCAAGGCCCAATGCGAGACCGACAGCATCGGTACATTCGAGGACGGAAGGGTCATCGTGAACAATCCCATGATGAACTCCCAGATTCCGAGTATTATGCAGAAGTACACGCCGTACTTGGGCGCAATGAGGCCAATTGTGTTGTACACAGCACCATAGGCAGCTAACACCAGTATCGTCGCCAGACCAATGCCTAACCAGACCGGGAAATCAGATAATCTGACTATACTGTCTCCGGGGGCGATCAGAGAAGTGACGAATGCCATAATCAGTACGAGCACGAGGATATAGGTGCCTGCAAGTAGAAGATAACCCAGTAGCCTGTAGAGGATAAATTCGGCCCGATGGATAGGCTTGGAGAGCAGATAATGCAGAGTGCCGTTCTCGGTCTCATCTCTGATGAGTCCAAGAGCTAGGAACAGCGGGATGAATATGCCCAGCATCATCACGAAGGCCATCTTCCCTGTGCCAATGATGAATGCCCTGTGGACCATCTCGCCCTCGAAATCGGTCTCGGCTGGATCCTCGTTGACGTTGTAATCGGCTCTGATATCCACAATCTCGTCCTTGTCGGAATCTAGAATCCAGATAACGTCGCAGGGAATGCCGTTGTTGTTATCGTCGTTCGGGTTATTCAAGCAGTCGCCATCATCGTCGACCTCAAAGCCATCACAGACATACACTGTTTGACTGTATTGTATGTCAACATGGCAATTGCTTTCATCATATAATTCGGAGGCGTCTTCGCCGTCCCAAAGTATGCCGTCCTCGTCGATGTACATTGAGGGCGAATCCGGATCGACATATGTCTCCAAGGTGAAATAGCCCCATTCCATGTAGTAGTTCTCTGGGACATTGACTGCTCCTGATGCCTTGAATTTACCATTGACAAAGTATGTGCCGTCCTCGTACACACAGGCAGAGCCCCACTCAATCCACCAGTCCTCCATCGCCTCGCCGTCTTGGCATGCATCTACGTCATCCCAATCTACAACGCCCGACCATCGATTGCCGGAGTAATCCACGTTAATCCACTCGGCATCGAGATGCCCGACCCCATCCCACGTATGGTTGCCTGTGTGGGTTCTGGATGCATCATTCCAGTCAACCTCTCCGGAATAGACGTAGTAGCCAGATCCTGGGTACTCCTCACCGTCCCAGTCGCTCGTACCGTACTTGTCCTCCTGGCCCCTCGGATACCCGTCATTGTCCCAATCCTCTGAGTCGCCATCGTTGTCGATTGGGTCGAATTCGTCTCTGATGCCGTCGATGTAGAACGCCAGTAGCAGTGCCATCACCAGAGCTCCTACTGACAGTACTACCCATGTGGAGACCCGGTGTCTGAGCTGCCTGATAGTCAGTTCCGTGATAGCCCCAGCCTTGCGGTCCATTCGTGTCCACACGGACTGAGCCAGTGACCTGCCCTTCTCATCCATCACGAAGTGCCTCCTATCAGATAGCGCAGCAGCGCCTCGAGATTGTCATCTGGGTTGTCTATGGCCTCTACTGCGACTCCCGATTCGGTGATTACTCGAGGGAGGATAGAATGGGCTGCAGAGAGGTCATTGGTCTGAATCTCCAATTGACCCTCGTTAGGGAATCGGACGCCGTAAACCGGATTCTCTACGATGAATTTGCGAGCGAGTTTTCTTGGGTCCTCGCATGTCAGAAGGATGCGGTGAGGGTGCTTGTCGAGCAGGCCCCTGATGGCGTGCAGGTTTCCTAGCGCGAGGAGTCTTCCTTCGTTGAGGATGACAATCTGCTCGGTGATTCTCTCTATCTCATCAAGGATGTGGCTGGATACGAGGACTGTCTTGCCTTGGGAGCCCAACTCCCTGATGACGCTCATTATGCTGGTTCGAGCAATCGGGTCGCAGCCGTGCAGAGGTTCGTCGAGAATAATCAGGTCCGGGTCGTGGACCAGTGCGTGCGCTATCTTGACCCTCTGCCTCATCCCCTTGCTGTATTTGCCTAACTCCTTGTTCTGAACATCTGCGAGACCAACGAAGTCGAGGACGTGCTCGGCCCTCGCAATGGCTTCCTCGCGGGTCATGCCGTGTAGCCTTGCGAGGGTGGAAACGAAATCGAGGGCCGTCATCCAGTCGTACATCCTCTCGGACTCACTGACGTAGCCGATTCTACGATACGGAGAAGGGTTGACCCAAGGGTCCTCGCCGAACAGCCTGACGCTTCCCTGACTTGGCTTGAGTCTACCCATTAGGAGTTTGAACAGAGTTGACTTGCCAGCTCCATTGGGCCCCAGAACCCCTGTGACTCCACCGTCTATGGCCAAGGAGACGTCATTCAGACCGATTACCTGATCATACCACTTGGAAACCTGATCGACCACTACGGCGGGTGTCTTTTGGCTCATTCCCTAGTCACCTCCAGCGAGCCTACTCTGAAAGTGAGCAGAGCTACCGATGCCGCATTGTACAGCAGCATGGATACAATCGAGAACGCTAACGGATGGTCGTAGTTAGACTCTATTCCGAGGAGCCATTGTCCCACATGGGCTAGAGAGTCATACGGACTGAGCACATACAGAATCGAAGTATCGAACTGCGATTCAATCAGCAGGGCTAGCAGTTTCGTCCCATAGATTACTCCGAGGAAGGCGATTGCTGCGAAGAACCTGCTCTGACTGATACTTGAGAGTGCTAGACCGATTGAAGTGTAAGTGATTACGACTAAGATTCCTGCAATCAGACCGCCAAGGAACATGGGCAGGGTATCGACAAGGTACGCCCATCCTTCAGCATTGAAGACGATTGCCGAAGTATAGTAGACGAAGTAGGAGAGAACGATGACGAAGCCGAGAACCACCGCCACACTGAGGTACTTCATGGCGGTGTAATCAGTCCGAGTGACGGGTCTGGAGAAGTAAATCGCACTGGTTCCGTACTTCCTGTCATCAGAGATCATACCGCCGACGACCAAAGCGGTCAGCATCGGCCAGCAGCACAGATTCCTCGGGAAGTAACCGAGGACCTGTCCCCACAGATTGTAGCGATTAATGCCCCAAAGCCTCGAGAATGTATCGTTCATGAATCCGTCACCCGACAAAGAAGCGAGGAAGAGCATGAGTACGGGAAGCAGCGAATATAGTAGGATAACAAAGATGGCGAGCCTTACCATCGGATGATAGTGCCTGTGGCCTGTCCCCCTGAACAGACCGTAGACATGGTGTCTGAATATCGCGTAGTTCCTTACCCAACGAGGTCCGAGCTCCCCGTCCCAAGGACGGTATGTCTGCTCAAACAGGGTACCTACTTGAGCTTCCGACTTGGCGACTATGGCTTTGGCGTCCTCATCGCCGTCACCGGCCCCATAGGCGACCTCCATACGAGTCTTGATGCCCTCGATATCTATGTCGTCCTCAGTCAGAATCATCACCTCCTGTGTGGCCTTCAGTCATCAGATCCGAGGTCCCCTTGACCTCGGCTCCCAGTCGGTCCATGATGAGCAGGAAGATGTCTTCCAAGTCGGGGTCATACTCCTGCATCTGACGGACTTGGATTTCTGCAGACGCCGCGGCTTCGAGTATCTTCGATGTCGTGGAGTCATCCACCCTGACTACTCTCAGTACTCGCCCCATCCGACGGACGGTGAATCCCATTGACTCTAGTTCGGCCTTCATCCTGCTGGCTCCGCCCCAAACCGATATCTCGATTTCCCTCTCGACCTGATTTGCCAAATCGTCAATCCTGCGCTGGACCACGATTCTGCCCTTGTGAATCATCACAATCCTGTCACATACCTCTTGGACGTCATCCATGACATGGCTGCTCATCAGAACTGTCCTGTCCCCTTCGATTACGGTCTTCTTGAGTGTCTGGAGCATGAATTCTCTAGCCCTCTGATCGAGACCGTTAGTCGGCTCGTCGCAGATTAGCAAATCCGGGTCGTGGACCAAAGCACATGCTAACTTTGCAGCCTGCTTCATCCCGGTGCTGTAGGTCTCAATCTTTCTGTACCTCTGGTCCTTGAGTCCGACATACTGCAACACCTCGTGAGCCCTCCTAGTCGCATGGGCCGGGTTCATCCCCAGTAATTCGCCCGAGTATCTTACTTGGTCCACTCCTGATAGTCCGGGATCTAGTGCATCGTATTCCGGCATGTAGCCGATTCTGGAGCGAATCTTCTCCGCCTCGGTCCTGATATCATACCCTAGGACGGTTCCTTCTCCCGAGGTAGTTGTAATCAGCCCTAAGAGACACTTGAACAGAGTCGATTTCCCGGCCCCATTCGGACCCAGTATCCCGATGGCACCCGGTGGGATGTAGAGGTCGACGTCATCGAGGGCGAGATGAGGGCCGTACATCTTACGCAGATTGCGAGATGTGATGACAGGTTCAGGGCCGGTCGGGTCTTCCATGAGTCACCTCGACTCCTTCGGAGTCGATTCTTGCTCAGCGATTAGTCACTTGAACTAATCCCCGCCGGGAGCCTCGTTAATCATCCCTGAGAGCCCCTTCGCGGACTCTTACTGCCACCCCTTTGGACAGCTGGGCCATCTCTCGGGGAGATGTGACGGCTGTACCGTGGGCGACCAGAGTACCTTCATCGTCCACCACCAAGCATGGCTGTCCTGGGACTAAGTGAGGGTCGGCTCCTAGGATGTATCCATGCATTACATTACGCCCCCTGCCAACAAATGGTATGGCATCCTCGAGAAGTCTTACTCTGGGGACTCCGGGATGGTCCGTGGCGGGGTCTGAAATCGGTTCTTCGAACAACGCAGGAGGGTTGGGATTCGAGTTGAGTCTCAATGCACCTTCAAGGGCGAGGCTGATGCCTCCGTCGGTGAGTCGCGGAGAGAGGATATGCTGATTATCGTTGAAGACATTGACAATTCGGTTGGTCTTGGAGCGTCGCACTTCCATACCTCCTGTCAGCTTGCATGCCTCAAGCGGAGGCACCGCACAAAGAATGGAGAGTTTGTCCACAATCGAGCATCTGTCAAGCCAATCTCTTACTTCCGAGGACTTCTCATCACCGGGAATATCGGTGGGTGCTACTCTGACCAGTGGGATGTCGTCCAACCCTAGTTCTCCGAGTCCTTCCAAAATATCCTCATCATCGAAAGGCTGCATCCAAGCCTCATCTGAGCATTCGAGATGGCACCAAGGAGAGAGATCCTCCATACTGAATGGAATTGGTCCTAGAGGAGTGGGAATCATCACCACGCTTCGGGGATTCTCGAGCAGTGCTTGGACTGCTGCACCAAGAGCATTGATGCGCCAAGGAGGTGGTGCGAAGTCGATCAGTACGACTCTTTCCGGGTCACCATCACTGCCGTCCCACCAAGACCCGGGCACTCTCCATCGCATCGACAGAAGAGCGTGTAGGTGCAGAATGTGCGGGCGTGAGCCAACATCCTCGCTGAGATCTTCCCTACCCATTCTGACTGGATTTGCTGATGCGAGCATCTGCAGAGCCGTATCACCGGATGGTTCATCGGGCATCTCCTCGAGTTGATCCAGTACCCAAAGGAATGCTTCTCTCAACTGAGGATTAGCGTGGCTACGCCTTTCTGCTAACTGCCAGATTCTGCCTTCCCTCAATGCTTCTCGGCATCTTGCAAGTTCGGTCTGAGTAACTTCGAGATTGTGATGAGCGAGTAGGACTGAGCGCTCATCCTTGTCCATCGCTCTGACTTCTTCAGGAGTTCTCCCGAACAGTGCTGCAGAAGATACTGGCCACTCAGTCAGTACTTCGAGCTTGATTGTTCCCTCTGGAGATAGTAGACGGTCGTCGCGGGCGAAGAGAGCGTAAGCCGCACTGTCGAACAGGTCAGCCCCTAGAGCAATTGCCATTGGGAATAGCATCGGGTGGCCGCAACCAAACATGTGAATCGGCCTGTCAGAAGGTACAGTGGATCTTGTAGCCATAAGAGCCTCAAACAACTCTCTGTACCTCTGTTTCTCCATTAGTGGAACGATACCACCTATGGGGTGGACGCAGAATCCTCTGTGCTCTCCTTCAGCCGAGCCCATGAGACTCGCAGCCTCGGCTCTCAGGTCCTGATGTGTACCTCCCTGAATCGGGCCATTGAGGAGCATCTTGTCTCCGGCTACTAGCAAAGATTCAGGCGCCCTGTTGGCAGTCTCGCGTACGCACTCCTCCAACTCCTCGCGACTCATGTCTGGGCGTCCGAAGACATCGAGCATGGTTCCTATATCCACACCGATATCTCGCTGGAAATCGACTATCTCACTCACCCCTACCTCAACATCACCGTAGACATATGATTGGAAGGTTCCAGAGTCGGTCATCACGACTCCAGGATAGTCGAGCAGTGTGTGGATTCCCTCAGAGAGAGCCTTGTCCTTCAAGTCGTCATGCTTCCAGATGACGTATGAGTTGGTAATCAGTGCATCAACGCCGTACTTTTCCCACATCTCTCTGGGCTCAATGGTTCTCAGATTTGGGTTGATTACGGGAAGCAGAGCAGGGGTCTGTAAAGAGCCGTGCAGAGTGTGAAGTCGGCCAATTCTGGCCGCCCCATCTCGAACCATTATCTCGAACAGTCCGAGGTCCTGCTCGCGACAGGGTTCGGGGTCTGCTCGCGCAGGCATGTATGTATCTGCGAAGAGTCGGAGTCATCAATGCTGTCATGCACGATTGAGGA
>CEOQ01071919.1_pt1 | contig 16078 bp, 17 predicted proteins | sample 361351 | NCBI WGS metagenome assembly CEOQ01 (sample SAMEA2619907, study PRJEB7988) | marine metagenome | biome: marine biome (ENVO:00000447); feature: deep chlorophyll maximum layer (ENVO:xxxxxxxx); material: "saline water (ENVO:00002010), including plankton (ENVO:xxxxxxxx)" | depth 60 m | reverse complement strand
TGGCGGAGTAGTAATATCAGCCGTGAAAGAGTTAGCAGAAAATGGAATTATTAAACCCGATGAATTAGCTGTGGCATATATAACGGGTAACGGATTAAAAACTTTTGAAGTAGTTGAAAGTACGGTTGAATCCATTTATTCCAAACCTGATTATGGAGATTTAAAAAAAACATTGAATTTAAAGTAACCAAACTGTAAAGTTTTAACTCAAATGCCAACCAAACAAATACGACTTAAGTTTCAAACCAATTTAATATCAGAACCAGTGATATATCAACTAGGTCATAAGTTTAAAGTAATAACGAATATAAAAAGAGCAAATGTAAGACAAGATACAGGCTGGGTGATTCTAGACTTAAACGGTGATGATAAAGAAATATCAGCTTCTTTAGAATGGATTAAATCCGTTGGAGTAGACGTAGACGTAATCAAATAAATTTTACAAAATTAACAAGAATTGATTTGGAGGAGATTGATGGAAATTTCAGTAAGGATACCTACACCACTAAGGAGATTAACCAATGGAGAGGATAAGGTTACATTATCATCTACCACAATAAAAGACATGGTAGATGATCTTGAAGACAATTTTCCTGGCATGAAAAAAAGATTATGCGATGATGAAGGTAATCTACGTAATTTTGTTAACGTTTACGTCAACGGGGAAGATGTAAGATTCCTTAACGGGATTGATACAACCCTGCAAAACGGTAATGAAGTCAGCTTAGTCCCTGCAGTAGCCGGTGGATGTTAACTTAAAAGCCACCCGATTATTTATCTACAAAACAGCATTCCCTACTATGTTAGGTATTGTGATTGGCAATCCAACAGATAATTGGTGAGTTTGCAGATATATTTTCGTAAAACCAGAACCAGAAATTACTTCGGCCAAATCTCTGTTCAAATTACACCCATTTGTTAAATAGCGCCACATTGGATTAATATAATCTTCAAACTTTCCCCTAATTCTTTCTTTAGATTTAACATGTTCGTAAAAATAAAACGCGCCGCCTGGCTTTAATACTCTCTTAATCTCTAATATAGTCGATTCTAAATCATCCACAGTACAAAGCACCAAAGTTGTAACTATAGAATCAAAAGAATTATCGGCGAAAGGAATGTTATAAGATGTGCCTCTGACTGACGTCACATCAATCTCGCATCTAATTGCAGAATCAATAATCTTTGGAAACATATATTCATTTTTTTCTAAAACAGTCAATTGGGTATCGGGTTTATAAAACCTAAAGTTTGCACCAGTTCCCGCCCCTATTTCCAATACATTACCAGAAGCATATCCAGCTGTCATTTTCCTAAAATCTATTAAATTAGGTTCTACAGATTGGTTCACCAAGTCATAAAGAAAAGCAAAGATTTTGTCATTTATATTCATACATTGATTCAATATAGTAAAACTATTAAAGCATTTTTTTTCACATGTTATAATCACAAATATTATCAAATCATGAGTATGGAAAGGAGAATATATTCGTGAATCTTAAAGGAAAAGTAGCGATAGTTACAGGTGGTAGTGGCGGTCTAGGTAAATGTATTTGTAATTCTTTAGCTAAACAAGGCGTAACTCTAGCGATTTTATATAATAATCATTATCAAGATGCGAAAATACTTTCAGATGAACTAAATAGCAAAGGTTACAATTCTGCGACATACCAATGTGACGTGACAAATCCGGACCAAGTATCTCGTACAGTTGAAAAAGTAATCAAAGATTTCAATCAAATAGACATATTGGTAAATGATGCAGCATACAATATATGGATACCATTCCATGATTTAAATGCACTCACCTACGAACAATGGCACAAAATAATAAACATAAACCTCACAGGTCCTATGTTATTTATAAAAGCGGTTTCAGGTCCAATGAAATCACAAGGATCTGGACGAATTATCAATATTGCTTCTGTTGCAGGAATGGCACCAGTCGGTTCTTCAATAGCATACGGAGTGTCTAAAGCAGGATTAATCCAATTAACAAAAGGTATGGCAGTAGCATTGGCACCCGACAATATACTAGTCAATTGCGTAGCTCCAGGATATTTAGAAGGAACTAGAATGTCAGATAACTTAGCAGAGGAATATAAAGAACAGGCAAGGACTGGAGCTGTTTTGAAAAAAGCTGCCGATAAAAATGATATAGCAGAGCAAGTAGTTACATTTTGTAAAACTGATACTACTACAGGCCAAACACTAGTTATAGATGGTGGAAGATTATTTCACTAATTTTCAGAATATACCAACAAATTTTAGGAGACCTAATTGACAACTGAAACAAAAAATTATGATGTATTAATTGCCGGTCAAGGTGCAGCAGCTTTTGCAGCTGGACTCTATACAGCAAGATATCAGATGAAATCTATTATTGTAGGTGAAACATTTGGGGGAGAAACTGCTACAGGTGGACTAATTGAAAATTATCCCGGATATTCAGAAATAGATGGGTTTGACCTGATGATGAAATTTCGCGAACAAGTAGCTTCTTATGATGTTCCTATATTGGATGATAAAGTTAGTGCTGTAAAAAAAGATTCAAATGATTTTCAAATAGAGACCGAATCGGGAGAAAAATATATTGCAAGTTCTGTAATACTAGGCATTGGAAGAGAACGAAGAAAACTAGGATTGCAAAATGAAGATGAATGGACAGGTAAAGGTGTTTCGTTTTGTTCAACGTGTGACGCTCCTTTACACCGAGAAAATATAGTAGCAATAGTTGGTGGTGGTAATGCAGCTATAGAAGGAGCTGTACTATTATCAAAATATGCTTCAACAGTTTATTTAATTTATAGAAGAAACAAGTTTACTAGACCTGAGCCTGTCAACCTTAAATTACTAAATGACTCAAAAAACATCATTCAATTACTAGATACAAATGTTACTTCTTTATTGGGAGATGACGGACTAAATGAAATCTCGATTGATAAACCATACAACAATTCAACTAATTTAAATGTAGATGGATTATTCATCGAAATTGGTGCCGATCCAAGAGTCGAAATACCTATTCAATTGGGAATTAACCTGAACGAAAAAAATGAAGTTATTGTAAATAATGAAATGGAAACTAACGTTGCAGGTATTTTGGCTGCTGGAGATCTTACTGATGCTTCAGGCGACCTGAAACAAACAATCACTGCAGCAGCTCAAGGTGCAATCGCCGCTAAATCAGCTTATACGTATGTTTCAAATAAAAACGTAGGCGGGTAATCCTAAATTAGGCTTTTACGCTAATATAAAGTAGTCATTAATGTATGAATGTTCCCCTATGATTCACTAAATATCCTAGTCCTACCCTAATGAAATCCGCCCCTGCCAGGAATATCCCAAACATCTTCAACAACACCATTCCTAACTACAATAAAATCATCCCATCTATTCACCATTATGTCCTGATAGTAAGGTAATACAACAAATTGCTGCCCTATTTCTAAAGGCATAGTATCATCGGACTCCAAAACTATATGATCTTCTAGCAACGTTTTCACCCGTATATTATCGTAACCCTCTACGGATGGGAGATTATCCTTCATCCATGATAAACCTCTAAAACCAACATCTCCTATAGCAGTTTTATCATCTGGCTTACTTATAATGGTGCTTAATACTTTATTTGCTATAGCAAATTTTTCCATAAACCCATAAATAGTTCCCATCAAAGCATATGTTCCCCCCTCTACTTCAGTAACCCCATCCATATTACAGGCAATATCATGAGAAAACGTTTCACCACTAGACACAATTTCTACATCTATTCCTTCAGCCTCAATAGCTTCCTTTGCATCAAGACAAATTTGAATAGCTACCCTAGCCGTTTCAATTCTATCCTCTTCTCCTTTATACCCTCTTAGCGCTTGATGGCTCATTACACCCCTGAAATCTACTCCTGGCAATTTGACAGCTAATTTTGCTAATTCCACAGCTTTGGAACTATCCCTTACACCAGCCCTGCTCATTTGAGTATCAATTTCAATCAACACACCAATACGAGATTTATGTTCAGTTGCTATTTGTGATATGTCTTCAAGGTTTTCCAGACTATCGATACAAACTTTTATGTCACCTAGACGTGATAACGAACACATCCTAGCTATTTTATCTCTAGTTACTACTTGGTTAGGAATTAATATATCGGTAACTCCTGAATGCACCATTGCCTCTGCTTCTGCTACTTTTGCTGTACACACCCCACCTACTGTACCTCCTGCCCATATTTGCATAAGTGCCAATAACGGCGATTTAATATTTTTGGTATGCTGTCTCATTTTACAAGTTGTGTTCTTATAAGTTTCAGCAACAGCTTTGTAATTTTTTTCTACAGCCTCTATGTCTAAAAACAACACCGGCGTATCAAGATCGGATAAATTAGTGCCGGCTGCTGGATGATATTTTTTCATAACTCTACTCCTAGATTAATGACATGCATGATTATTACGATCATCTATAATTCCCTCGAGCAGCTATTTCCCACACGACCTCTAATTTTCCTCCTCTTACTCCATTTATATAATCATGAGAATTAAGACAACCGCCAATATCCCAAGGTACAACCCATATTTTGTCTTTGATTTTGGGGTATTTAATACAAGAATCTTCAACTAAGACAGTACCGTGTTCAGCACTAAGACTGCTGAGTGTTAGACCCTGCCAGTCGCTAACTATAGCAACCCCAACATCAGCTCCTATAGATTTCTGTCCAGAATCTGTTATAACAATGTTTTTTTCTGGGGTACCGGTTACCGTACCCAAAACTCTAGCTGCTGGAACAAATTTAGATTCTAATCTAGCCAAATTAGAATCCATCAATGCATATGACCCAGCCAATATCTGGGTAACGCCATTGATGCTAGCAGCCCATTCATAATCAAATGTGGAACCTATGCAAAATTCTGCTATTTCTATACCTTTTTGTTCAATTTTTGTTTTTACTTCAACAATTTTGCAAACATTCTTTTTATGCTCTTCAAAATCATCTATTGGGAAATAACTACTAAATCCTTCATAAAATCCAACAATCCCTTTGAAATTAACCGAAGACGCCGAATCAATTGCCTGAGCGAGATCAATACTCCTCTCATCCGGCAAACAACCAAATTCTCCCCCAGAATTAATCAACATGAAAACATCAATAGACACACCATTAGATGAAAATGCATCTGATAACGAGTTTAAGTTATCAATCGTTTCAACCACCACGGATATACAAATTCGTTTTGATAATGCTATCAACCTATCTATTTTTCTTTTCGTTATTACAAAATTCACTAATAGGATATCGTTAATTCCAGAATCAGCAAAAACCTCGGCTTGATCTAAAGTGGAAACACAAATTCCACCGACGGTACCTCCTGCAGACATCTGTTTATGTGCTATTGCTGGAGATCTATGTACACTCACGTATGGCCTTAATTTTGGTTTATTACGATCGTTAAAAAAAGAAGCCATATTTTGAATATTAAAATCTAAATCATCTAAATCTAATACAACTGCGGGAGTATCTAATTGCAAAACATCAGTACCAACCGGTTTAACTATAGGGTTTTCCATAATCACACTACCAATTCAATATTTGCCTAATATAAATAAATTTAGAGGCGAAATGAGAATAGCACAATAACCACATACAACACAATTTCAACACCTGACCATTTACATTCTAATTGTAAATTTATTTAATAATGAACAAATTTCAATTATCCTTGTATAATATCAGCAACTATACTATCTAAGAGGAACACGGTGGAAACGTTAAAAACTCCCATTGAATCTCATTTATTGGACAATGAAAAAATTAGTTGTATATACCATCCTGATTCAGGTTTTGTAGACAATCCTAATGGCTATACGCGTTTGATTTACATAACCCCAGAAAGATTACTATATACACAAGAAGATAACGAAACTTCAAAAACCACTTTGATACCCATTTCAAGTATTAATTCTATAGAATTTCTTAACGACCAAAAGAAGCGCTTTTCAGGATTAATTTGGGCTTCACTTTCAACATTGGTCGCAATTTTAAGCTTATTCTGGAATCAACCTATATGGACTCCATTAATTTGCTTGATTGCTATTGGATTAACTATATATTTTATTGTTGAGCATTCTACAAGGCATAATAGCAAAATTTTTTCAATTTCACTTGGTAATTCTAACCTCACCATCCTCTTAAATGACGAAGCAATTGAAGATGCTGTTAAATTAACAAAGATGATATATACACTGAAATCAAACCTGCTAAATGAATCCAAATCGCAAAATCATGTATTTGCTTTAAGATAAATCATTTACTCCTAATTTATCCTTAATGAAGGAACAATATCCATATCCCATTGGTGTTCAGGTTTAACTCTTAATTTATACCATGCAGCTGCTCCAATCATAGCTCCATTATCAGTACAATATTTTTTCTCAGGTATAATGACTGGAAAAGGTGAATCCGAATATATTTTGTCCCTCAATAATGAATTAGCTGCTACTCCACCACATACTATTATTCCTTTTACTTTTCTTTCTTTAGCAATTGATAAAGTACGACTGACCAAAGAATCTACTAGAGCATCTTGATATTCTTTAGCAATATTGGCTCTTAACCCAAAAGGTATATTCTCTGGTTCAAATTCTTCTGATTGCATTTTAGTTTCCAATCTTCTTAATAGAGCAGTCTTCAAACCACTAAAACTAAAATCTAACGAGTTTTTAACAACAGGACGTGTAAATTTCGTATCAGCCCCAGTCGCACGAGAAGCTAACTTTTCTATTTCAGGTCCACCAGGGAACCCCATACCAAATAAACGAGCACCTTTATCAAAAGCTTCACCAACAGCATCATCTCGAGTCCTTGCTAAAGTTTCATAATTACCATGTCCATTCATCAAGACCAATTCGGTATGTCCACCAGAAGCAATTAAGCACAAAAGTGGAAACCCAGGATCTATCTCAGGATCTACATCACCCAACCAAGCAGAATATATGTGCCCTTCAAGATGATTTATACTAGCTATCATTATATTTTTTGAAAAAGCAATCCCCTTTGCAAAGTTAACTCCAACAAGTAGCGAACCTGCTAATCCTGGTCCATTAGTAACTGCAACTGCATCTAACTGATCATATTCTATTCCTGTTTTCTCCAAAACCGAGGATATTGCTGGAAGTATCGAAAACAAATGTTGTCTAGACGCTATTTCTGGAACTATACCTCCATATTTAGCATGCATTTCTTCTTGGGAAGCAATTACATTGGCCAAACAATTTCTACCGTCTTCAACTATTGCGACTCCAGTATCATCGCAAGAGGTTTCAATTCCTAATATTTTCAAACGACAACCCTTTTATCTAGTTTATTGAATCCATTATTTCATACATATTACCACCACAAATCATTTCTATTTCTTTTTCTGACAACACTTCTTTACCATATTCTTTAATTTGATCCAAACATTGTTTGTAAGTATAGTACCTCATAACCATAGGCATATCTGTACCCCATATAAGCCTATCTGCTCCTACCCTTTCATTCAATTCCTTCAAAGTAGGTAAAACCGGCTTCATTGGAAAATCCCAAACGCCTCCTAAAAATATGGGGAATAATAACTGCAAATAAAAATTAGGGTTGTCTAAGGGTGCGGCTTTATAAACCGAACTTGGTATCGACAATCCATCTCTGTCAATAAATAACCTCCAAGCCAACCCGTGAGTCCATATAACTTTGATGGAAGGATATTTTTTCGTCCAATTCCCAACCTTTTGAAGTTGGTAATTCAAATTTTCAACTAAATCAGATTTACCAGCTAAAGATGTATACCCAGGAGTGATAAACAAAGGGACATTAAGCTTCTCCAATGACCTCCAAAAAGGATCAAATTTATTGCTATCCCAATCTTCTGCCTTGTTGTATAAAGTCATATGGTCGGGCAAAAATTGCAAACCTTTCAAACCCAATTCAGATATAGCGAACTCAAGCATTTTTATTGAATCGTCTATTTTGTCTGCAATCTGCCATTCAGGAACATGGGCTAAACCTTGCAATCTATCAGGAAACCTTTGAACACAATCGTATATATATTTGTTCCCAAGACCCAAATAAGGGGTTCTGTGTAAAAGAGCTCGGTCAACACCCGCATAATCCATTTCGGCAACTAAATCATCTGCATCATAAGACATATTTGTAACAGAAGGGGGCATATATTGTTTAACGTACCTCACTCCTTGGTAAGACCATTCATATCTGCCTCTATGTGTCGGACCGAAATCTATATCTTTAACAGAATCAATATTCCATTTATCTGCTGGACTAATTTTTGAAACGTCAGGAACTAAGGCTCTATCGTGATCTGTCCATACTGGTTGAAAATGCTGAGATATAGCAACTTGTTGATGTTTTTCAAATACTTCTTTCTCTTCAAAGCCGCCTGAACCATGCAGACTAGGAAAACAATAAGCATGTCCGTCGTAAACAGAAATCATAGCCAACCTCCATATAATGACCAATATTATAATTTACTATCGCTGTAAAACGAAACTATGATTACTACTATTACTTAGACCTTTGATGATTTATATAAATCCAATCTTAAACGAAGGACATAATCAATATCTTTATCAAACTAAAAGTATAGATATTGAACACAAATAGAATATATGTAACTATATCTAATTGGATAACAACAAAGGAACAAATATATGAATTGGGAATTTGAGTTAATTGCCGGCCCTTACGGTGGTGTATCTGAAGGTCCTGTATGGCTTGGAGAAAAACTTATTTTTACTCACATACCATCCAGTACAATTAGACAATACACACCTGCAACAGGAGAAATTTCAATTGTAAAAGAACACACCAATTATGCTAATGGACTAACGCTAGACCATGACAACAACCTTTATGCGTGTGAAGGTGATGCAAGAAGAGTGGTCAAGTACGCAAAAAATGAAACCCACATATTAGCTGACAACTATGAAGGTGTTAGCTTGAATATACCAAATGACCTTGTTTGTGATAAAGATGACGATATATGGTTTACAGACCCATTTTATGAAGCAGCTGCAGGTAAATGGAGTGAAGATAATTCAAATAAAGAATTAACTCATGATTCAGTATATAGACTAACAAAACCCGATAATTCCAAATGGCAAATAACTCGGGTAACTTTTGACACTACTAGACCCAACGGGTTGTTATTTAGTTTGAACTACGATTATCTATATGTTGCCCAAAGTGGTAGAAGAGAAGACGAATATAGACAATTAAGAACTTATAAAGTGAATCCGGATAAATCATTAGGAGATAGTGAAGTTTTACACGATTTTGGTCCCGATAGAGGAATAGATGGAATGTGCTTGGATATTAATGGAAACATCGTAGCTACAGCTGGGTGGGAATTAGGTGGACCTGGGCCAATGATTTATGTGTTTTCTCCAAAAGGGGATATTTTGGATAGTCATCCAGTACCCGCTAATAGACCAACTAATTGTGCTTTTGGGGGAGACAAAATGTCTACTTTGTATATAACCACGACCGACGGCCATTTGTTCAAAGTAGAAACCGAACTCACTGGCATTAATATAACCCGGTAATAATCTTCCAAAACTGTTATAAAATCAACTCATTCATATAAAATTCGGAGGAACATGTGAGTAACAATAAAATTAAACTAGGAATCATTGGAGCAGGTGCAAACACGAAATCTAAACACATCCCTGAATTCCAAAAGATTAAAGACGTAGAAATAACCGCTGTAGCCAATCGATCAATTGAATCTAGCCAAAAAGTTGCTAAAGAATTTAATATCCCTAAAGCTTACAAAAACTGGCAAGAATTAATGGAATCTCCTGATATAGATGCCATATGCATAGGTACTTGGCCATACATGCATGAAATACTTGTAACGGAAGCATTAAACGCAGGTAAACATGTGCTGACAGAAGCAAGAATGTCAATGGACGCTACACAAGCTAGAAACATGCTTGATGCCTCTTATCTTAAACCTGAATTAGTAACTCAAATAGTGCCAGCTCCTTTTATTGATACTGTTGAAAAAACCGTTTTGGATTTAATCGATAACGATTACTTGGGAGATATTTTATCAGCTGACCTTTCTGGCATACCAGGATTTCAAGCCAATAATGCAACTAGTAGTTTAATTGATAATTCCGCTCCATTCATGTGGAGACACGATCGAGATCTAAGTGGGTATAACATAATGCTAATGGGAGCATGGTACGAATGTATAATGCGATTACTTGGGCCAGCTGCCAACGTTACAGCGATTACCCGTGTGTACAATAAGCAAAGATTAACCGGAAATAACACAAAAAAGATTACCACTATACCAGACCATGTTGAAATATTAAGTGAAATGTCCTCTGGTGCTTTAACACATATTAGAATTAGCGAGATAACAGGATTTGCACCAGAAGAAGAACTATGGATTTTTGGTAGCAAGGGCACTTTACTTTGTACAGGGTTTAATAACTATACATCTGGCAAACTATTTGGAGGTCAAAAAGGAGATAAAGCTCTCAAAGAAATACCAATTCCAGATGATAAAAAAGGTTATTGGAGGGTTGAACAAGAATTTATAAATGCTATAAACGGAACAGAAAAAGTCTCTCATACCACATTTGAAGATGGCGTCAAATACATGGAATTTACTGAAGCTGTTACTAGAAGTTCTCAAAACAGACAGACTATTGCTCTACCTCTATAAGAATTATGTCCAACAGTAGTTTATTGAACGTTGACCTTATTATTGATGCCCACATATAATTAGTTGGATTTGATTTAACGTGATTATTTTCTAAGAACCTAAGGGAGGGTCGTCGCATGGACAGAAATGAACTTAAATCTTATATACAAGGACCAATAGCCACTGTACCGACTGCATTTGATAGTGACTATGAAATAGACCATGGTCGTATGTATGAATTAGCACAAGGGTGGGTTGAGCAAGGATTGATTAAAGGTAAAGCCGTAATTAAGGTCGCTGCTGCAATGGGTGAAGGACCAATGTTAAGCGATGCAGAATGGCCTTCATTATTGAGGACAGTAGTACAGGCTACTGGGGGTAAGGCAAGCGTAGTCTGTGGGCTACATTACAAAGACACAAAACGCACTATTGAGGACGCAAAAAAAGCGCAAGATATGGGTGCAAATGGATTACAAGTTTGTCCTCCAGTTTTTAATCTCCCTTCTCAACAGGACATATTAGATTATTTCAGTGATTTATCTAACGCGATTGACATTGGAATAATGGTTTATCACACACATTGGCTTTCTGGTGGAAGAATAGAAGTTGATACTATCCTAAAAATGTTTGATTTTGAAAATATAGTGTCGATAAAATGGAGTAACCCAGAAGACGTTGCATATGACGAAATGTCTAAGTTTTCTGAACACTTTAACGTTATTGATAATGGTGGTGACCCAATAAACTGTCACCAATTAGGAGGCAGAGGATATATTAATCTTACTGCAGAATCATATCCGAAACATGACCTTAAAGTGTGGGAATTAATGGAATCTAAACAATATGATGAAGCTCGCAAATTACACGAATCCGTGAACGAGCCATTAAGGAAATTAAGCGATATAATTGACGAACGCTCTGGTGGTCAAGGAAGGGTCAAAAAGGGAATGATGGCTCTAATGGGTCAAGCTTGCGGTTCATCTAGACCTCCTTCTAAACCACTGAATGAATCCGATTTCAACCAATTAAGAGAAACTCTGTTAAGCTTCGGGTGGCCTGTAGCATTGACAGCTAAAGAAGCCCTTGAAGCATCAAAATAAGAACTTAAATTTCGTTATTTAAAATTTCAATTAGGAGAATTAAATGATAACAATCGAAGAAGCTAAGAAAAAAATGGATGGGGTGGTTATACCTTTGGCAACTATTTTCAAAGATGATCTATCAGTAGATATTGATGCCACACAAGCAAACGTCCAATGGATTGTAGACCAAGGTGCAAAACCTGGAAATACAGTATTTATAGCAGTTGGTTCAGGTGGAGATTTCACCGTGTTAAATACTGAAGAAAGAAAGGCTGCTATAAAAGCCATAGCTGATGTAGCAGTTCCAAATAATATCCCAACATTTGCGAGTGTACAAAGTACTGATATTAGAACAACAATAGAATTGTGCCAGTGGTGCGAAGAAGTCGGAATAGATATCGTCCAGATGAGTAGTGCTTATTATTATGATGTAAAAAAAGGCGACATAATCGCATGGGTTAACGAAGTTGCTAAGCATACGGATGTAGGTTTTGCGGCATATAGCCATTGGTATAGTGGTTCAAAATACGATATGACAATGGATGTAGCAGAAGAAATTCTTAAAGTTAAAAATACAGTAGCTGTAAAATGGGCCTCTCCAAATGTCGCTAACTATCTAGCGGGATTGAAATATTTTGCGCCAAAAGCTGCAGTAGCAAACAACGGTCCTTTAACTGTGCATGGACACCAACTCGGAGCTAAAGCATGGATAAGTCATGTGCCTAATTTTTTCCCTCAGCACTCATGGAAAGTACACGAGCTTATGACCGCAGGAAATTATGATGAAGCAGGAAAAGTATTAGATGATTTTGACAATGATTATTCTGAAATCCTTGGTGACATAGGATCAAGAACCGCAGGAGAAGGTGTATTTGTTAAACCATTCATGAAATATATGGGCAGACCATCTGGACCATCTAGATATCCATCAGTTGATAGTGTAGTAACAGACGAAATTACTCAAAAAATTAAAAAACTTATGGACAGAGCGCCTTCAATAATTTAATTTCAGCTCAAAGTGGGGCATCTTAGAGGCAATTAATGATGTCCCGCTAATTAAATTGGTGATTTGGAATATTCAAAATGACAAAAATGGAAGGCTTATATCCAATATTAGCAATGCCATTTGACCAAAGTGGCAATATTGACCTAGAAGATTTGGAAAACGAAGTTGAATATGGAATTAAAAAAGGTGTTGATGGTATAGGCCTAGCCTTTGGAAGCGAAATTATTAAGTTAACTGATTCAGAAAGAAACACAGTAACAAAAACAATAGTTAACCAAGCTAAAAATAGAGTTCCTATTGTAATTAACACTGGAGCAAACAGTACTTTCGCTGCAATACAATATAGCAAACAAGCCGAAAAGAACGGAGCCGATGCAATTATGTGTCTGCCGCCTCCTGGGTTACCTAATGAGGCAATAGAAAATTATTTTTCAGAAATCGACAGTAATGTTACCATACCTATATTTATTCAGGATGCAGGACATTCCCCAATTCCTGAAGAATTAGGCAATATATTATCTGAAAAATGCAAAAACATCTCCTATGCAAAAATAGAAACTCAGCCTCCTGCTACCAGAGTTAAAAATTGGATTACCTCCTGCAGCGAGAACATGTCAATTTTTGGAGGGGCTAGTGGAGCATATATTTTAGAAGAACTATCTGCAGGTTCAAAGGGAACTATGCCACATTTCGGCTATATACCAATGTTTCGAAACGTTATAGATCTGTTTGAGGAAAAATTGTTATCGGCAGCTGAAAAAGAATTCAACAAATACGCTTCAATTTTTCGATGCGATCTACCACAACTCCATATGACAAAAGAAATCCTTAAAAGAAAAGGGGTTTTTAAAAATAGCTATATGAGAGAGCCAACATCTCCTCCAAGCAAATACTCATGGTATGAATTTATTGAAAAATACGAAAAACTAGAAGAATAGTATTTTAATTGAAAAGATCTTTATTCCAATCCGACCATTCCTTCATACCTCCCTCTTCTAATATATTGTTTACATGGTCAACGTATTCCTGAGGGGGAGGAGCCTGCCCTGGCATTGCAGGGCCTGCATCAAGTCCTAACAATTTCAGATATGTCAGTGCGTGCCATGCATCACCTACACTTGACCAACTAGGGTCAGTAGCCAAATTAGGTTTTTGCATAGGCTCACCTTTGGTTTCAAACCACAAACGATCATATTCATCATATTTTTCCTGCTTCAATAAATCCCAAAGATGAAGAGATAATCTTGGTACAGCATTACCAAGCATATCTATAAAACCCTTCATGCCAGCTCTATGACCTAATGAATACATGGACATGTTATCTATGAATGTAAATCTATCTTTAAAATGTTTTACCATACCTATATAGTTATTAAAATTAGATGAACTCCATTTAACTGATATGACATTTTCAAGAGTGGCTAGTCTATCAAATAGACCCGCACTAAATTCATACCCATTTGGCATTATCCAAAAACTGTTATACACCATTATCCCTATATCGGCTTCACCATTAACATATTCATGATGCAAAAATATATCTTCTTCAGTTGGAGAAGAATAGTGTGGCGGCGACAATAAAGCATAATCAATTCCTGCATCAGCAGCATATTTTGCTTTCATAGCTGCTCTTCGTGCACCGGTTTCACTAATCATTACCATGGTTGGAACAGTCCCCTTCACTTCAGCAACCAATAAATCGACTAATTTAAAATATTCATCATCATTAAGCATATAGGTTTCCCCAACTCCTCCGGATATCAATAAGACCCCATTCCCTTCAGATATGCCTTGTTCCATTAACCATCTTATATGTATTCTTTGACGATCCAAAAGCAAATTATATTTATCGTCGTTAAAAGTCGGTAAAGACACTATGGGCCCAACTAATCTTTCTTGCCATTTTGAATCCATTTAAAAACTCCTTGTATTTATCTTTTAAAATTACTTCGACAATACATTTAAAACCCAGATAACGATCATTTTTTAGATTTAATCTTTGGATTCATTGCCCAATCAGGATAAAGATTATATATATCGATATCCTTGATTGGAGTGCCAAGTGCTTGAGGCGGAACAATAAAATCGCCTGTACCGCCAACCATATCAGTCAAATAATAAGTCAACCCTACCGACCTTAAAGTTCTCGCAGACGGAACGTTAAAAGATCCAACAGTTGCTAAAGGAGTACCTCCTCTATCCAAAATCCATTGCGCAGCTCCATTTACAACAGCTCTTCCCATCCCTGAACCTTGAGCAGAACGTTCTACTTCCATACCTATTTCATATACATTTTCACCCTTATCTGTCACAGTTGCTAATGCGGCTATCTTTCCTTCACTTTCAACCGCAAAAGCAGAAATTGGATCGTCCAGATAACAATGCCAGAAAATATCCTTGTCTACAGAAGCCAGTTCTTCTTTATCCGGCATAAACACTCTTTTATCCAAATCTAATCTGCACTTTTCTTTATCCCCAAAAAGGTAATAAGAAGGCCCCATTATATTTACTCCATCGGGTAGGGTCACTCTCCCTAATTCAAAAGTTCCATAAATAGAAAAAAGCATATCTTTATCTGTTACTTTAATAAGCTCTTTTAAATCATTCCCCCATTCTTCTCGAGCAAAAATTATCACTGAAGCTTTATACTTTAGTATCCAGATAGGAACCCAATCAAGGATTTTATCATCAGCAACTATTACTTCATACTTGGGATGTCCTAAGTCTGGTATGGATCCTTGGCATTTTGAACGTATCCAATTTTCTACTTTAAATTCTAAATCTTCCATAAATTCACCACCGAAGAATGTTCTTTTTTAGTTTTTCAATTATACAAATCTTTATTAACAAATATATACATTTGATTCCCAGATTTCCAAAATGTTTTAGCTAATTACTAATAAATTAAAAAGTATGTATCTACTACTAAGTAATCCACTTGTCAGTTAATTCGTTCTCTATTTTTTCAAATTCAACTTTATCTAATTCACCAGTTTTTAGTTTCTCTCTATTAATCCTGATGGCTTTAAGTATCTCAATCTTATCACTTAATCCTTCCAATCTTTGCCTCTTACTAATATGTACATATTTGTAATACCAAACAGAAAATACAACTATCAAAAACAAAGAAACCGCCAAAAATAGAGGCGCCATTTTAATCAAGTTTTTGTAACTCAATAAATTCGTAAATCGTTGATAAATTGATGGCTCAGGTAGTCCTCTATAAACTATGTTTATTTCATCTGTACTAAGAAGTTCTTTTTTTTCCAGCAATTGATAAGTTT